>Ga0207939_1000001_pt1 | contig 253100 bp, 263 predicted proteins | sample LakMenEpi02Jun12_FD_150663 | JGI IMG/M metagenome (GOLD analysis project Ga0207939, IMG submission 150663) | Freshwater microbial communities from Lake Mendota, WI - 02JUN2012 deep hole epilimnion (SPAdes) | ecosystem: Environmental > Aquatic > Freshwater > Lentic | place: Lake Mendota... | reverse complement strand
ATGAACCGCCAGATGACACAACAGCCAAGGAGAAGTTACTCTTTCTCCAGGTGGCCTGAATAGGCGCCGACCGGCGACATCTTTCCTGAAAGTCACCGCGGGGCTGGCTGACGAAGTTGAGATCGAGGCAGCTCCAGGGGTTCTGACCATCAGGCCCTCTGCTCATCCGAGGGCTGGCTGGGCAGAGGCAGCAGCGTCGTTCGAGCCAGAGGGGCTTCTTGATGAGATGAGCGCCACTCGGTTTGATGATGAAGAGTGGTCATGGTGACTGAGGAACGCGTCTCAAGAGGTGACATCTTCCTTGTTGCGTTGAATCCCACGCGGGGGTCTGAAATCAGGAAGACCAGGCCTTGTGTCGTAGTGTCGCCGGACGAGCTGAATACTCACCTTCGTACCTTTATTGTTGCGCCGCTCACGACAGGCGGACATCCATACCCTTTTCGTGTTCGTTGCAGGTTTGATGGCAAAGATGGTCATGTTGTGGCTGATCAGCTCAGGGCTGTAGATAGGGACCGTCTCGTCAAGCGATTGGGGAGTCTGTCGGAGACTACCCTGAACGAGCTTCTGGCTGTTCTGCATGCGATGTTCGCTGTGTAGAGGCCTGGCTAACACGGCCATGCACCTGACCCGCTCCCTTCAATTCACCGAAGCCCAGCGAGTTCCCCGAAGCACCAGCATTCTGCGGGCAGGTGATGGCCAGCGTCCCCCTCCGCCCCACCCATCGATGCATAATCTGCATCGTTCTCATAAACCACCACAAACCGAGTGTGAGCTGGCAGACTAGGAACTAGGCAGTTCAGCCATGTGACCGACTCAGCGATCCTCTCTACCCCAGAAGCTGATGGTGAGAGCCTGGGGGATCTGCTCCTTGATGTCCTGCCCCCAGACGGCAGCACGATCGGGAACCTGTCCGCTCGTGAGGCCCTGAGCCGAGCCGCTGAGAGGCCGATCAGCGAGGAGGAGTACGAGTCCATCAAGGACAAGGCCCTCGCCCTGGGGCTGATCCGCAAGGGGCGGGGCCGTGGGGGTGCCATTGGCCTGGCGCCAGGGATTGAGGGCGGCAGTCGCTACGAAGCACCATCAGCACCTGCAGCAGGCAACAGTCGAGGTCGGGCGAAGAAGGAAGCACCCGCCAAGGATTTCAAGGCAGTGCTCTGGGCAAGTGCCGACAAACTGCGTGCCCAGATGGATGCGGCGGAATACAAGCATCTGGTTCTGGGTCTGATCTTCCTGAAATACATCTCCGACACCTTTGCTGCTCAGCAAGGCAAGGTGCTTCAGACGGTTTCTAACCCTGAATCCGACTTCTACCTGGGCGATGACCCTGCCGACCACCAGGCAGCACTGGAAGACCGTGACTACTACACCCAGGAGAACGTGTTCTGGGTGCCTGCTGATGCTCGCTGGGAATCGCTACGGGCACGGGCAAAGCAACCTGATATTGGTCAACTGATCGACAAGGCACTGGTTGCCATCGAGAACGAGAACCTTCCCTTGAGGGGCAAGTTGGATAAGCGGTTTGGTGCCGCCCAACTGGAACCAGGGCGACTGGGTGAACTGGTGGATCTGATCTCCACCATTGGATTTGCCGATGACCAGCGATCAGGTGATGTGCTGGGTGAGGTCTACGAATACTTCCTCGGTCAGTTCGCCAGCGCAGAAGGCAAGAAGGGCGGTCAGTTCTATACGCCTGCTCACGTCGTCAAAACGCTGGTTGCTGTGCTGGCACCACACAAGGGTCGGATCTATGACCCCTGCTGCGGTTCAGGCGGGATGTTCGTTCAGAGCGAGAAGTTCATACAGGCACACGGGGGTAAACGTGATGACGCTTCGATCTATGGGCAGGAGAGCAATCCAACCACCTGGCGCTTGGCAGCGATGAACCTGGCGATTCGGGGATTTGCTGCGGATCTCGGGCAAGAACCTGCCGATACTTTTGCGAGAGACCAGTTCCCCGATCAGAAGTTCGACTACATCCTAGCCAATCCACCGTTCAACATTTCTGATTGGGGTGGGGAAAAATATGAAAGTGATCCACGCTGGGTTTATGGGCGACCACCTGTAGGCAATGCGAACTATGCGTGGTTACAACATATGCTCTGGAAACTACGCCCTGGCGGTGAAGCAGGCGTTGTGCTCGCCAATGGTTCGATGAGTTCCAACCAAAGCGGTGAGGGGCAGATCCGTGAAGCGATGGTGCGTGGTGATGTCGTTGAGGTGATGGTGGCACTGCCTGGGCAGTTGTTCCTGAACACTCAGATTCCTGTCTGCCTTTGGTTCCTTACGAATGACAAGACCCAGCGAGGTCGTGATCGTCGTGGAGAAACGCTGTTCATTGATGCCCGCCAGATGGGCACGATGAAGACCAGGGTTGAACGGGTGTTGACGGATGGGGATATTGCCAAGATTGGAAACACCGTTCACGCCTGGCGTGGCGATGGTGAGGTGTCTGATGCTTATGAGAATGTCGCTGGTTTCTGCTACAACGCCAAGTTAGAGGAGATCGACAAGAATGGTTTTGTGCTCACGCCTGGTCGTTATGTGGGAGCAGCAGATGTTGAAGATGATGGTGAGGCATTTGATGAAAAGATGAAGCGCCTCACTGGGTTGCTCAAGCAGCAGCAAGAAGAGGGTGCGAAGTTGGATCGGCAGATTGCTGCGAACCTGAGGAGGTTGGGATATGAGTTCTGAAAACGGGAAAACCTCAGTAATCGACCTACAGGAAAAAGGCATCCTGCTTGTAGAGGATGGCAACCACGGGGAATACAGACCCCTAAAGAATGAGTTTTGTGAAATCGGAACAGCATTCATTCGTGCCGCCGACCTAGGCGATGGAGAGGTGGGTTTTGGTTCCGCCGAAAAGATCAATACAGATGCCTCCTTAAGAATACGCAAGGGTATCGGCAAGGAGGGCGATGTTCTGATCTCACACAAAGGCACACTGGGAAAGATTGGTTTTGTCAGGGAGGGTTCGCCTCCCTTTGTGTGCTCGCCACAGACCACATTCTGGCGAGTTCTGAACGAGCAGGTGATCGACAGGTATTACTTGTTTGCATACATGAGGTCGCCTCAGTTCAAAAGAGTTTTTTCTGTGTGCGGAGGCGAAACCGATATGGCACCTTATGTATCTCTTACGTCGCAGAGATTGATTGAGTTGCGCTTGCCGCAGATCGGAATCCAAAGGGCAATAGGCGAGATTGTTCGCTCTTTAGATGACAAGATCGAACTGAACCGCAAGACCAACGAAACCTTGGAGGCGATGGCAAAGGCGCTCTTCAAGTCGTGGTTTGTGGATTTCGATCCAGTCAGAGCGAAGGCAGAAGGCCGCCCTACTGGATTCCCAGCAGACATCAGCGATCTGTTTCCAGATTCATTTGAAGATTCGGAACTGGGTGAGATTCCGAGTGGGTGGAGATGCTCGCCACTCGCTGATCAGACGACATATCTCTCAAGAGGTATCTCACCAGCATATTGCGATGAGGGTGGAGTTCTTGTTCTGAATCAGAAATGTATTCGTAATTCGAGGGTTTCTTTTGAAAAGGCGAGGCGTCACGATACAACAAGGAAGCAGATCATCGGTCGTGAGGTCAGACGATTTGATGCTCTGGTGAACTCTACTGGTGTCGGAACACTTGGCAGAGTAGCGATGATGCCGATTTGCCTAGAAGAGGCGGTGGTGGATTCGCACGTTACCGTTGTCAGGGGTGGCAATACCAAGGAATCTTTCTTTATCTCTTCAACACTTCTGAATCGGCAGATCGAGATTGAGTCGCTTGGCGAGGGCAGCACTGGGCAGACAGAACTCTCTAGGGTTGTGCTTGGATCGTTGCTGATCATATTTCCATCATCGGAACTGATTTCTGCTTACTTTGATTGCACATATACAATCCAAGACAAGATCGAAAAGAACGACCAGGCGAACGTTGCGCTTGCGAGCACCCGAGATGCCCTCCTCCCCAAACTCATCTCAGGCGAAATCCGTATCCCTGATGCCGAGAAGATGCTTGAGGAGGTTGGCATCTGATGGCACTCATCACAGAAGACCATCTGGAGCAGCAGGCCCTTGATCAGGTCATCCTGTTCCAGGCTGCCGACGGCCAAGTGTCGCTCGATGTGCGCCTGGAGGCTGACACCGTCTGGCTCAGCCAGGCCCAGATGGCGGAACTGTTTGGCCGGGAACGCTCGGTGATCACCCGCCACGTGCGCAACGTGTTTCGCGAGGGGGAGCTGCCCGAGCAGAGCAATGTGCATTTTTTGCACATTGCCGGTGCCGACCGGCCCGTGGGCTTCTACAACCTCGACGTGATCATCTCCGTGGGCTACCGGGTCAAGTCGCCCCGTGGCACCCAGTTCCGGATCTGGGCCACCCAGGTGCTGGGCCAGCACTTGATCCAGGGCTACTCGCTCCATCAACGCCGCCTGCAGGAACGAGGCATCGGCGAGCTGCAGCAAGCGCTGGCCCTGATGGCCCGCACCCTCAGCAGCCGTGGCCTGGTGAACGATGAAGGCCAGGCGGTGCTGGAGGTGGTGCAGCGCTACAGCCGCGCCTGGCGCTGGTTGCTCGCCTACGATGAGGATCGGCTGCCGCCCATCACGGCTGAGCCCGATGGCAGCCCGGAAGCTCTGAAGCTGGAGGAGGCGCAGAGGGCCATCGAAACGCTTCGGGCCGATCTCGCCCGCTGCGGTGAAGCCACCCCGCTGTTTGGCCTGGACAACCGCCAGGCTCTCGGCGGCATCCTTGGAGCCATCGAGCAGACCTTCGATGGCCAGCCCCTCTATCCCACAGCCCAGCTGCGAGCTGCCCACCTGCTCTACTTCGTGATCAAGGATCACCCCTTCGCCGATGGCAACAAACGCATCGGCACCTTGCTATTCCTGGAATTCCTGCGCCGCAATCAGCTGCTGCTCCTGCCCGATGGCCAGCCCCGCATCGCCGATAACGGGATGGCGGCCCTCGCCCTGCTGATCGCCGAAAGCGCACCTCAGCAGAAGGAGCTGATGATCCGCCTGGTGATCGCCCTGCTGGAGGATCAAGGGACAACGTGACATCCTCCCAACCTTTTGCGCTCCGCCTGTTTGTCCCATCCGGCATCCCGGAAGGCATGCGCATCGTGGAGAAGAGCAACTGGAGCGGCATCGGCTTTGTGGTGCCCCGCTCCCAGCTGTCGGAATTCCTCGCCCGGCCCGAAGCGCAGCGCCCCGGCGTCTACGTGCTGTTGGGACCTGATCCGGATGGCAGCGGCGAACTCGCTTACATCGGCGAGGCCGATCCCCTCGGCCGTCGCCTCGAGCAGCACGCCGCCTCTCGCGATTTCTGGACCGTGGCCTTCGCCTTCACCGACAAGGACGGCCACCTCAACAAGGCCCACGGCCTGCATCTGGAGGCCCGCCTGCTGGATCTCGCCCGAGAAGCCCGGCGCTTCAAGCTCGATAACCAACAGCAGGGCCGCTCCATCTCGCTGTCGGAAGTCGACCGCGCCGAGGCCGAGGGTTACCTCCGCGAATTGCTGCTCTGCTGTCCGGTGCTTGGCCTGCGGGTCTTTGAGCGGCCCCTGGCGCCTCCGTTAACCGCATCCCCCACAGCGACGTCGGGGCCTGCGTCAGCCCCGGTTCTGTTCCAGCTGCGGGGGCCGGATGCCGAAGGGCGCGGCTACGAGTCCCCCGGTGGCTTCACGGTGCTCGAGGGTGCCAGGGCACGCCTCACTTTTGTGGACTCCAGCCCTGATTCCGTGGTGGCTTGCCGCCGGCAGCTCGCCGAGCAGGGTGTGTTCTCCGCAGATGGCCAGGGCCTGATTCTCAGCCAGAGCTACGAGTTCAACTCCCCCTCCCAGGCGGCCGTGATGCTGCTGGCACGCACGGCCAATGGGCTGATCGAATGGAAAGACGCCAGCGGCCTCACCCTGCGGGAACACCGTCAGCGGCCGTTGCAGATCAGCACGGAGTCCGCCGTGGATAACAGCAGCCCGATAAACTAGTTGGCAACTGGTTGAAGCTCCCCCATGCGGTCCGTTGGCGCATTTGAGGCCAAAACCCACCTCGCCGCCCTGCTGGACGCAGTGAGTGACGGCGAGCAGATCACGATCACCCGCCACGGGCGCCCCGTGGCCCGGCTCGTACCGCCCGCCGATCACGCCCAGCCGGATGTGGCCGGCACCATCGAACGCCTGCGGGCCTTCAGCGCTGGCCAGTCCCTGGGCGGGCTGTCCTGGCAGGAGCTACGCGATCAAGACCGGCCATGACATCCCCTGCCCAAAGCCCCGAGTCCGGCGGGCTGGTGCTGGATGTGTCGCTCAGCTGCGCCTGGTGCTTCGCCGATGAGGCCAGCGATGCGGGCTGGGCGATCCTGTCGCGCCTGCAGACATCCGAAGCCCATGTGCCCTCGCTCTGGTTGTGGGAAACCGCCAACGTGTTGATTCAGGCCGAACGCCGAGAAAGGATCACGGCGGCCGCCATCCGCACCTTCCTCGGCCTGCTCGAAGCTCTGCCGATCCACATCGACCACGCCGGCACCGCCACCATCTGGCACGACACGCTGGCCCTGGCCCGTGCCCACCGCCTCACCTCCTATGACGCGGCCTATCTCGAGCTGGCCCTGCGTCTTGGTCTTCCCCTGGCCAGCCGCGATCAGGCCCTGCAGGCTGCCGCCAGAAGCGAAGGCGTGCCGCTGCTGCCCACGTGATGGCCAAGCAAGCCGACACGGACGCCCCCTACGCCCCGCCGCTCACCCTCACCCCGGCGTTACTGAGCCAGGTGGCCGCCATCGCCGAGGCCCTCGGCCGATGGAGCGCTCGCCAGGACGCGCTGCCCTCGCCCCGTCTGCGCCGCGAGAACCGCATCCACACGATCCAGGCCTCCCTGGCGATCGAGCAGAACAGCCTCAGCCTGGAGCAGGTGACTGCGCTGTTTGATGGTCTGCGGGTGATTGGCCCGGCCCGCGACATCCAGGAGGTGCGCAATGCCATCACCGCCTACGAGGCGCTGCCCCGCTGGGATCCCGCCAATCGCCCGCATCTGCTGGAAGCCCACGGGCTGTTGATGGCTGGCTTGATCGACGCTCCTGGACGGTTCCGCAATGGTGGCGTGGGCATTTACCGCGGTGACCAACTCGTGCACATGGCACCGCCTGCCGCCAGAGTGCCGGATCTGGTGAACGACCTGCTGACCTGGCTGGCCGCCAGCACCTGGCATCCCCTGCTCGTGAGTTGCGTGGCGCACTATGAGCTGGAGTTCATCCATCCCTTCGCCGATGGCAATGGCCGCCTCGGCCGCCTTTGGCAGACCCTGATCCTCAGCCGCTGGAACCCTCTGCTCGCCTGGCTGCCGATCGAGGAGGTGATTCGCTCCCGGCAGCAGGGGTACTACGACTCCCTCGGCCAGGCCGACCAGCAGGGCGACCTGGCGCCCTTCGTGGCCTATCAGCTGGAGGCGTTCCACGATGCCCTGCGTTCGGAGATCAGTTCGGAGAAAGGTTCGGAGATCGGTTCGGAGAAAGTGGGCGCCCGAACTCCCAGCCTTGATGAGCTGATCCTGCAGCACCTCAGCTCCGATCCCAACCTCTCAGCCCGCTTGCTGGCCGAGCGCCTCGGGCTGAGCCAACGGGCGGTGGAAAAGCATCTCTCCGCCCTGCAACGCCAGGGGCGCCTGCTCCGCCAGGGTGCTCCCCGTGGCGGCCATTGGCAGATTCTGTAGCCTCACACCATGGCACTCATCACAGAAGATCATCTGGAACAGCAGTGCCTTGAGTGGTTCCAGGAACTGGGATACACCCACGTCTTCGCACCCAAACTCGACAGCGACGGCACCTCCCCTGAACGCACCGACTTCAGGCAGGTGATCCTCACGGGGCGTCTGCGCTCAGCACTCCAACGCCTCAACCCCGGCGTGCCAGCCAGCACCATTGAGTCAGCGGTGCTCCAACTGGCAAATCCCAACGTGCCTGGGTTGCTGGCATCCAACCGTCAGTTCCACCGCTGGATCACCCAGGGTTTACCCATCACCTATCTGGATGGAAACCAGCAGGTGGGCATCCGCCTCAAGGTGATCGGATTCGACGACCCCGCCGCCAACGACTGGTTGGTGGTGAACCAGTTGGCAATCCAGGGCAGCAAGCACAACCGCCGCCCCGATGTGGTGGTTTACGTGAACGGTCTGCCGCTGGCGGTGATCGAACTGAAGAACCCTGCCGATCAGAAGGCAGACATCTGGGCGGCGTTCAACCAACTGCAAACCTACAAACAGGACATCCCCGACCTGTTCACCCCCAATGTGCTGCTGGTGATCAGCGATGGCATCCAGGCACGGTTGGGTTCCTTGAGTGCTGATCGGGAACGATTCCAGAGGTGGCGCACGATCGAAGGCGAGAACCACCTCGATCCGCTGGGTGCTCACCGTGATCTGGAGACCCTGGTGCGGGGGATCTTCGACCAGGGGCGACTGCTGGAGTTTGTGCGCTCGTTCTGCCTGTTTGAGGAAGACGGGCAGATCATCAAGAAGATCGCTGCCTACCACCAATTCCACGCCGTGCGCGCTGCCGTGGAGCGGGTGGTGGAAGCAAGCAGACCTGATGGCGACAAGAAGGGTGGGGTGGTCTGGCACACCCAAGGCGCAGGCAAGAGCATCGAAATGGCCTGTCTGGCGGGCAGGTTGCTCACCGATCCACGCCTGCAGAACCCCACCCTGGTGCTCGTCACCGACCGCCAGGATCTCGATGGCCAACTGTTCGGGGTGTTCGCTGGCGCAGGCGATCTGCTGGGCGAATCCCCCCGCCAGGCCAACAGCCGCCAGGAACTCAGGGATCTGCTCGCCAACCGCCCCAGCGGCGGGATTATCTTCACCACCATTCAGAAGTTCGCCCCAGAACCTGGGGAACACCGCTTCCCAACCCTGACTCACCGCCACAACATCGTGGTCATCTGCGATGAAGCCCACCGCACCCAGTACGGGTTCAAGGGGCGTTTCGATTCCAAGACGGGCGAGATCAAATACGGCCTGGCCAAGGCGCTGCGCGATGCCCTGCCCCAGGCCACCTTCCTGGCCTTCACAGGCACCCCCATCTCCCAGGACGACCGCGACACCCAGGCGGTGTTCGGCCACTACATCTCCATCTACGACATTCAGCAGGCCGTGGAAGATGGCGCCACGGTGCCCATCTACTACGAATCCCGCCTGGCGAAGCTGGAACTGAAGATCCCCATGCTCCCCCAGGTGGATGAGCAGGTGGACGAGCTCTTCTCAGACGAAGACGACATTCCTGCCGCGGAGCGGGCCAAGAGCCGCTGGGCGGCGCTGGAGGCCCTGGTGGGTGCGGAGCCCCGCCTGCAGCAAGTGGCAGCGGATCTGGTCGCCCACTTTGAACAACGGTCACGCACCCAACCAGGCAAGGCACTCGGCGTGGTGATGAGTCGAGACATCTGTGCTCGCCTCTATGCCGCCATCGTGGCGTTGCGACCTGAGTGGCACGACGACGACCCCACCAAGGGGGCCATCAAGGTGGTGATGACCGCATCGGCCTCCGACGAGCCCCACCTTCAACCGCACCACACCAGCAAGCAGCAGAAGAAGGATCTGGAGAAGCGGTTCAAGGATCCCGCTGATCCCCTCAGGATCGTGCTGGTGCGGGACATGTGGCTCACGGGGTTTGACGCCCCCTGCCTGGCCACGATGTACATCGACAAGCCGATGCAGGGGGCCAACCTGGCCCAGGCCATCGCCCGCGTGAACCGGGTGTTCAAGGACAAGCCCGGCGGGTTGGTGGTGGATTACATCGGCATCGCCCCCCAGCTCAAGGAAGCCCTGGCCACCTACACCGCGGCTCAGGGCAAGGGTGCCCCCACGATCGACACCAGCGAGGCACTGCGGATCCTCAAGGAGAAACTCCAGGTGGCCCGTGACCTGCTCCACCCCATCGACTGGAGCGGTTTCAGGGATCCCAAGACAGCAATGGCACTGCTGCCCAACTGCCTGGATCACATCCTGGAACTCCCAGAAGGCAAGAAGCGATACTGCGACACCGTGCTGGCGATGACCAAGGCGTTTGCCCTCTGCGGAACGCTGGATGAAGCGATGGCACTGAATGATGAGGTCACCTTCCTTCAGGCGATCCGCGCACCACTGATCAAGGGTGATGGCACCGGCGGCGATGGACGCGCCCCTAGAAATGTTGATTTTGAGTTGCGTCAACTGCTCTCGCAGTCGCTGGTGGCAGATGGCATCACGGATGTATTCAAGGTGGCAGGTCTTGAAAAACCAGATCTCAGCATCCTGTCGGATCAGTTCCTGGCAGAGATCAGCAAGATCCCTCAGAAGAACCTGGCGGTTGAACTGCTCCAACGGTTGCTGAAGGATGACATCCAAACCCGCTTCAAGAGCAACATCGTGAAGCAGAAGCGGTTCAGTGAACTGCTCCAGGCATCCCTGAACAAATACGCCAACCGCTCCATCGAGGCCGCACAGGTGATCGAAGAACTACGGGCCATGGCAAAGCAGTTCCGGGATGAGGCCGAAAAGGTTGCGGCGATGGGTTTATCGGTTGCTGAAGTTGCCTTCTACGACGCCCTGGCGAACAACCATTCAGCCCAGGAGCTGATGGGCGACGCGGTGCTGATGAAGATGGCCCGGGAACTGGCGGAGAAACTCAGGGGCAACCTCAGTATCGACTGGCAATACAAGGAGAACGTGCGGGCACGCCTGCGCACCATGATCAAGGCGCTGTTGAAGCGCTACAAATACCCGCCCGATCAGGAAGCCGCCGCCATCGAACTGGTGCTCCAACAAACGGAACAGATCTCCGAAGAATGGGCTCGCGAAGACCTCGGCAACCAGATCCAGGCCGCGGTGGCCGAAGCCCTCTCCAAATCGATGGGGGCGGCATCGTGATCCGGCGCAATCGTCAGCAGACGCAGCACATCGCCTTCGCAGCATGCAGGTCTGCTGCGCTTGGTCACCCGCTTCTCAGGTTGAGATCAGATCGTCGCTGATCCTGGTCAGAGCAGGGATGGCGTCCACCGCCAGAACCGCCTGCTCCAGCCTTTGGCGCAGCTCAGGTGTGAGGTCGCCCAGGTCGCCATCCTCAAAGAACACCAGGGCCTTGAGGCTCTCTCGCACGGGAAAGCCGGAGCCGTAGAGCGCCCTCGCCGCCGCAAGCCCCTGCGCAAGAGACAGGCCCGAGCGCAGCAGGACAGCCACATCTTCGTAGTCCTTGCGTTCGGCGCGCTGCAGCATCACCTTGAGCTTGGTTCCCAGCAGATCCAGCGGAGCCGCCACCACCGCAACACCATCCACTGTGGGATCAGGCTCGGCCACGCGACCGATGCTCAGCCCACCGAAGAACGACACCTTCACCGTGTTGCGCGTGTGCACATCGGCGACCAGCACCGTGAGCGTGTCAGGTTGATCCTGCAGCACCTGCGCCCCATCCCACCAGGGCAACAGGCGGCAGAGCTGCTGCCGCTCCAGCGATTGGCTGGAGAAGAAATCGAAATCCACCGACACGCGATGGCCGCAGCGCAGGGCGATGGCCGTGCCGCCGTAGAGCACGAACCCGGCTCGGCGGAGCCCAGCCAGCGAAGGCCAGAGCCGTTGTTGTTCGGCTGGCAGGGTCTCCAGATGTGGAGCGAAACCGTTCAACGGCAGAAGCCGCGACGGGGCAGGGGAGGCACGGCTCCGGAGGGGGCGAGCCCCAGCTTCCGATGCCAATAGGTCCAGGAGCGGGGCGAGAACCAGCCTGGCTCGGCCTGTTGCAGCACCCTGGCGAGACGGTCATCTCCCACAGCCTGGCGAAGCTGTTCACCCTCCTCGAATGTTCCCAGCTCGAGCACCTGGGCGATCACGCGATCGGGATTGCCCAGGGACTGGTCTACGGGTTGCCACCAGATCAACCTGGCCGCGAAGGGCTTCAGCAGCGTGTCCAGTGAGGACGCAGTCAGATCAGGGGCAGGGTCGGCCATCGCGATCGATCTTGATGGACTGCTTAGGCCACCGTGGCCATGTGGCGGATCAGGTCGATGCACTTGCAGCTGTAGCCCCACTCGTTGTCGTACCAGGCCACCAGCTTCACGAAGGTGTCGGTGAGGGCGATGCCGGCCTTGGCATCGAACACCGAGGTGCAGCTCTCGCCCAGGAAGTCGTTGCTCACCACTTCGTCTTCCGTGTAGCCGAGGATGCCGGCCATCGGCCCGTCGCTGGCGGCCTTCATCGCCGCCTTGATCTGCTCGTAGCTGGCCGGCTTGGCCAGGTTCACGGTGAGGTCCACCACCGACACATCGGGGGTGGGCACCCGGAAGGCCATGCCAGTGAGCTTGCCGTTCAGCTCGGGGATCACTTTGCCCACCGCCTTGGCGGCGCCGGTGGAGCTGGGGATGATGTTCTGCCCCGCACCGCGGCCGCCGCGCCAGTCCTTCACCGAGGGGCCGTCCACCGTTTTCTGGGTGGCGGTGGTGGCGTGCACCGTGGTCATCAGCCCGCTCACGATGCCGAAGTTGTCGTGCACCACCTTGGCCATCGGCGCCAGGCAGTTGGTGGTGCAGCTGGCGTTCGACACCACATCCTCGCCGGCGTAGCTGCTGTGGTTCACGCCCATCACGAACATCGGCGTGGCGTCCTTGGAGGGGGCGCTCATCACCACCCGCTTCGCCCCGGCGTTGATGTGGGCCCGGGCCGATTCATCGGTGAGGAAGAAGCCGGTGCTCTCCAGCACGTACTCCGCACCCACTTCTCCCCACTTGAGATTGGCCGGGTCGCGCTCGGCGCTGATGCGGATCGGCTTGCCATTCACCACCAGCTGGCCGTTCTCCACCGCCACCTCGCCCTGGAAGCGGCCATGGGTGGAGTCGTAGCGGAGCATGTAGGCCAGATACTCCACATCGATCAGATCGTTGATACCCACCACCTCCACTTCGGCGACGCTGCAGGCGCGGCGGAAGGCGAGGCGACCGATGCGGCCGAAGCCGTTGATGCCGATGCGGATGGTCATGGGCGGGCACAAACCAGTGTCAGCCTACTTTCCCTCTCCAGGCGCGGCCGCCGGCTGTTGCGGCAGGCAGAGGCTGCGGCGGCCGGCGGCGAAGGCCACGCCCACCCGCAGGTTGCGGCGATTGGGCTCGCTGTCGGCCGGCTCGCCCACCAGCTCCTCCAGCCGCTCGCTATAGCGCTGCCGCGTTGCCGCGCTGATCAGCCCGTCGCGCTCCAGAGCACAGAGCAGGCGCATGGCGCCGTTGCCCTTGCCGAACATCAGCATGAACGACTCCTTCTCCGTGGGCGCCCCCCAGGCCGCTCCGACCAGACCGGGCAGAAGAGCCAGGCCCAGCAGCAGGCCCAGGCGGCAACTCACGGTTCTTCGTCCTCCAGCAAGAGCTGTTGAAAGGCGGTGTAGAGGTCGCCATGGTCGGCGGCCAGTTTCGGGTTGGGCCGGCCGATGGCGGTGTCGCGGCGCCTGGTTTTGGGCGTTTCAGGCTGAGGATCCGCGGGGCTGCCGCTGCTGCTGGCTGCCGCAGGGCGCTGGCGGCGCTGGCCCTCCACCTGGCGCAGCCGCTCCAGCAGGTGGGGCGGCACGGTGCCGTCGGCGCTGGCCTGCATCAGCTCGCGGAACAGCTGCTCGGGGTCGGTTTCCGTTTCCACCTTGTGGCGGGGCTCGGCCGCCCGGGCCCGGGCGCTGGGCTGGGCCTTGGGCTCCGGTTTCGGCAGCGGCTGGGGCAGGCTGCGGCCCAGCTCGCGCAGGCGCTCCAGGCTGCGGGGATCGAAGGCCATTTCAGCCGCAGCCCAGGGTGGCGCGGGTGTCGCGGCCGGTGATCGGATTGGTGCCCTCGGCCACGGCGCAGAGGGCCTTGAGGGCATCGCCGCGCAGGGGCACGTTGGTGAAGTCGGCCCCCGTGATCGTCACCCCCTCAAAGCGGGTGTTGAAGGCGAAGGCGTCCTCCAGCACCGCATTGCTGAGGTTGGTGCCGTTGAACACCGCCGAATCGAGGGTGGCCTCGCGCAGGTTGGTGTTGCTGAGGTCGGCGTCCTGCAGCTTGGCGCCGAAGAGGCTGGCCCCCTGCAGGTCGGCGCCGGAGAGGTTGGCGTCGCGCAGGTTGGTGAGGTTGAAGGTGGCGCCGCGCAGGTCCTGGCCCGAGTAGTCGGCGCCGATCAGCACCTGCTTGGCCACATCCACCGCCGCCGCCGCCGGTGCGGCCAGCGGGCCTACCAGCCCGGCCAGCAGCAGCAGGGGGGCCAGCACCGGCAGAAGCAGGACGGCCAGGGTTCGCCGCAGCCGAAGGGGAGTGGCCATCGCATCCTCCGGCCAGGGCCGGGTGGTGTGTAGTGGCAACCCTAGGCAGTGTGCGGCGCCGCCAGATCCATGGCCTCCCATCCAGCCTCGCCCTCCCGCCAGCGCCCGCCCCACCCCCGGCTCGGCGGCGGCTGGGCCGAGCAGCGCGCCCTGCGGCTGCTGCAGAGCCGCGGCTGGCGGCTGCGGGCGCGCAACTGGCACTGCCGCTGGGGCGAGCTCGACCTGCTGCTGGAGAAGCCCGACCGCCTGCTGCTGGTGGAGGTGAAGGGCCGGCGCAGCGGCGTGGACGGCTGGGGGGTGGCTGCCCTGCAGCGCGGCAAGCGCCGGCGGCTGGAGCGGGCCTGGCTGTGTTGGCTGGCTGAGCACCCGGGCGAGGCCAGCCGCCCGGTGCAGCTGGTGTATGCCCTGGTGCCCCTGCCCCCCCAGCGGGGGGCGGTCCGCTGGATCCGGGCCGGCTTCTGAAGGCGTCCGGGCGACGCGCAGGCAATCTGGAGCCATCCGGTCCCCCTCTGCTCCGCCGCCCCCGCCATGACCTTCAGCGCCCACCGGGCCCGCAAGCGCTTCGGCCAGCACTGGCTGGCGGACCAGGCTGTGCTGGATCGGATCGTGGCGGCGGCGGAGATCGAGCCGGGCGACACGCTGCTGGAGATCGGTCCGGGCCGCGGTGCCCTCAGCGAGCGGCTGCTGGCCAGCCCCGCCAGCCGCGTGGCCGCGGTGGAGCTCGACCGCGACCTGATCCAGGGCCTGCAGCAGCGCTTCGCCACCGAGCCCCGCTTTGCCCTGGTGGCCGGCGATGCCCTGGAGGTGCCGCTGCCGCCGGCCGAGAAGGTGGTGGCCAACATCCCTTACAACATCACCGGCCCGCTGCTGGAGCGGCTGGTGGGCCGGCTCGACCGGCCCGTTTCGCCCCCCTACCGCCGCCTGGTGCTGCTGGTGCAGCAGGAGGTGGGCGAACGGATCCGCTGCGCGCCCGGCAGCAGCGCCTATTCCGCCCTGAGCGTGCGCATGCAGCTGCTGGCCCGCTGCAGCACGGTGTGCCCGGTGCCGCCGCGCTGTTTCCAGCCACCGCCGAAGGTGCACTCCGAGGTGATCGCCATCGATCCCCTGCCCGAGCAGCAGCGGCTGGAGCCGGCGCTGGCGCGGCGAGTGGAGCAGTTGCTGCGCCGCTGCTTCGCCGCCCGCCGCAAGATGCTGCGCAACACCCTGGCCGGCCTGCTGCCGCCCGAGGCCCTCGCCGCGCTGGCCGCCGCTGCCGGGTTCAGCCTGGAGCAGCGCCCCCAGGAGCTGGCCCCGGCCGCCTGGGTGGCCTTGGCGGCGGGCTTGAATCGCAGCTCCCCCGCCGCCCCGGCCACCGATGGCTGAGCTCAGCGTCTGCTCCCCGGCCAAGATCAACCTGCACCTGGAGGTGCTCGGCCTGCGGCCCGATGGCTTCCATGAGCTGGCGATGGTGATGCAGACCATCGAGCTGGTGGACGTGCTGCGCCTGGCGCCCACGGCCGATGGCCGCATTGCCCTGCATTGCGACCATCCCCACCTGCCTACCGATGGCAGCAACCTGATCGTGCGGGCGGCCGAGCTGCTGCGCGCCCGCTCCGGCCTGCCCGAGCTGGGCGCCGAGATCCACCTGCGCAAGCGCATCCCCATCGGCGCCGGCCTGGCGGGGGGCTCCAGCAATGGCGCCGCCGCGCTCCACGGCCTCAACACGCTCTGGGGCCTGGGCTACAGCCCGGCTGAGCTGGAGGCGCTGGCCGCCGAGCTCGGCTCGGACATGCCCTATTGCCTGGCCGGCGGCACCCAGCTCTGCTTCGGCCGGGGCGAGCGGCTGGAGCCCCTGCCGGCCCCGACGGCGCCGCTGGCGGTGCTGCTGCTCAAGCACCCCGACGCCAGCGTCAGCACCCCCTGGGCCTACGGCCGCTGCCGCGAGCTGCGCGACGACTTCTATCTCCGCACGGAAGGGGAGTTCGAGCAGCGCCGCCAGGCCCTGCGGGAGGGGCCCCTGGTGCGGGCCCTGGCCGAGGGGGGCGCCCTGCCGCCGCTGCGCAACGACCTCCAGGCCGTGGTGGAGCCCGAGGTGGCCAGTGTGGCTGAGGGCCTGGCCCTGCTGCGCAGCCTTGAGAGCCCCCTGGCGGTGGCGATGAGCGGTTCGGGGCCCAGCCTGTTCGCCCTGTTCGCCGATCTGGATCAGGCCCTGGCGGCCCAGGCGCAGCTGGCAGCGCAGCTGGAGGCCGCCGGCTTCCACAGCTGGGCCTGCGCCCTGCGCCCCGGGGGCGTCATGCTGGAGGAGTGACTGATCCCACTCCCCCAGCTGCCACGAGTTCGCCCCCCTTGGCCCAGGCCCCAGAGCCGGAGCGCCGCAAGGGGCCGCTCAGCTATCTCTCCGGCGCCCTCACAGCCGGCCTGCTGGCCTGGCTGTGCCTGGGCCTGAGCCGCCGGCTGGCCGTGTATTACGCCCTCCATCCGCCCCACTACGCCTCGGCCATCGCCCAGTCGATCGCCACCGCTCTGAAAACCCTGATCGTGGGCATGGCCTTTCTGGCCACCTTCAGCTTCGCCTTCATCGCCCTGGGGCTCAGCCTGGTGTTGGTGCGCAGCCTGGTGACCGGTCCCACACCGGCCGGCGACAGCGACGGCAAAGCTGCCTAACCTCTCCACTGAGCGCTGGCTGAGCGATGACCGTCCACGACCTGGGCCTGCTGGTGACCCTGCTGCTGCCGGGCATGCTGCTCTCGGTGCTGATCCTGAGCACCTTCGCGGCTGGCGGCTGAGACTGGTGGCTGGGATAGGTTGGCCGCCATCCGGTGCTTAGCCAACGCGTGGCCGAAACGCTGCTTTTCAACGCCCTCCGCGAAGCCATCGACGAGGAGATGGCCCTCGATCCCCATGTGTGTGTGATGGGGGAGGACGTGGGCCAGTACGGCGGCTCCTACAAGGTGACCAAGGACCTTTACGAGAAATACGGCGAGCTGCGCGTGCTCGACACCCCCATTGCTGAAAACGCCTTCACCGGCATGGCGGTGGGCGCGGCCATGACCGGCCTGCGGCCGATCGTGGAGGGCATGAACATGGGCTTTCTGCTGCTCGCCTTCAACCAGATCTCCAACAACATGGGGATGCTGCGCTACACCAGTGGCGGCAACTTCACCATCCCGGCGGTGGTGCGTGGCCCCGGCGGCGTGGGCCGCCAGCTGGGCGCCGAGCACAGCCAGCGCCTTGAGGCCTACTTCCACGCCGTGCCCGGCATCAAGATCGTGGCGGTGAGCACCCCCACCAACGCCAAGGGCCTGATGAAGGCAGCCATCCGCGACAACAACCCGGTGCTCTTCTTCGAGCACGTGCTCCTCTACAACCTCAGTGAGGACATCCCGGAAGGCGACTACATCTGCGCTCTCGACCAGGCGGAGATCGTGCGTGAAGGCAAGGACGTGACGATCCTCACCTACTCGCGCATGCGTCACCATTGCCTCAAGGCCGTGCAGCAGCTGGAGGCCGAAGGGGTGGATGTGGAACTGATCGATCTGATCAGCCTCAAGCCCTTCGACATAGCCACGATCGCCGCCTCGATCCGCAAGACCCACAAGGTGATCGTGGTGGAGGAGTGCATGAAAACCGGCGGCATCGGCGCCGAGCTGCTGGCCCTGATCACCGAGCATTGCTTCGACGACCTGGACGCCCGCCCCGTGCGCCTTTCCTCCCAGGACATCCCCACCCCCTACAACGGGGCCCTGGAGAACCTCACCATCATTCAGCCCCACCAGATCGTGGCCGCCGCCAAGGCCCTCAAGGCAGGCCAGGTCTGAGATGGCTCGTCAACAGGGGTGGATCGCCCTGATCCTGGCGCTGGCGATCGCCGCCGGAGCCCTGCTCTCCCAGTTCCCGCTGCAGCTGGGTCTCGACCTGCGCGGCGGCAGCCAACTCACCCTGCAGGTGCAGCCCGCCGGCGCCATCACCCGGGTGGACAAGGAGCAGCTGGAGGCGGTGAAGGAGGTGCTCGACCGCCGCATCAACGGCCTCGGGGTGGCCGAGTCCACCCTGCAGACCGTGGGCAACGACCAGCTCGTGCTGCAGCTTCCCGGTGAGCAGGACCCCAGCCGCGCCGCCCGGGTACTCGGCACCACGGCCCTGCTCGAATTCCGCGCCCAGAAGAGCGGCACCGAGGAGCAGATGCGGAGCTTGCTGGGGCTGAAGCGTCAGGCCCAGGCCGTGCTCGCCCTGCGCGAACGCCGCCCTGGCTCAGACCCTTCCAGCCCGGATGGTGCCCAGCCGCCGGAACCGCCCCCCATCAGCGCCGACCAGCTCGCCACATCCCTGCGTGAGCAGGGCGTGACCGTGCCCGCCGGTGCCGATGAAACAGAACAGCTGCGGCTGCTCCTGGAGACCGTGAACCGGCGGATCGTGGAGCTGTTCGAGCCGGCCGCCCTCACGGGCAAGGACCTCGCCAGCGCCGGCCGCCAGCAGCAGCAGAGCGGTTCGGGCTGGGAGGTGACCCTCTCCTTCACCAGGGCGGGCGGCGAGGCCTTCGCCAAGCTCACCCAGTCGATCGCCGGCACCCCCCGGCTGCTGGGCATCGTGCTCGACGGCCGCTCGATCAGTGAGGCCAGCGTGGGGCCCGAGTTCCGCGCCGCCGGCATCACCGGCGGTTCAGCCAGCATCACCGGCAACTTCTCCGCCGAGGAATCGCGCGAGCTGGAGGTGCAGCTGCGCGGCGGCTCCCTGCCCCTGCCCCTCAAGGTGCTGGAAGTGCGCACGGTGGGCCCATCCCTCGGGGCGGCGAATGTGCGCAGCAGCCTGGTGGCCGCCCTCTCCGGCCTGGCGCTGGTGGCCCTGTTCATGGTGCTCACCTACCGCCTGGCCGGGGTGGTGGCCGTGATCGCCCTCAGCCTCTACGCCCTGTTCAACCTGGCGGTCTACGCCCTGATCCCGGTCACCCTCACCCTGCCCGGCATCGCCGGCTTCATCCTGTCCCTGGGGATGGCGGTGGATGCCAACGTGCTGATCTTTGAGCGGATCAAGGACGAGCTGCGCGAGGGCAATACCCTGATCCGTTCGATCGACACGGGTTTTTCCCTGGCCTTCTCCTCGATCCTCGATGGCCAGCTCACCACTCTGATCAGTTGCATCGCCCTGTTCGGCCTCGGCACGGGCTTTGTCAAGGGCTTCGCCGTGACCCTGGCCATCGGCGTGGTGCTCAGCCTGTTCAGTGCCCTCACCTGCACCCGCAGCCTGCTGCGGCTGCTGATGAGCTACCCGGCCCTGCGCCGCTCCACCAATTTCCTGCCCCGGGCCGAACTGCCCACGGCGGCCTGAGAACGCCCAGCCGATGCTCTCCCTTGTTTCCAAGCTCCAGTTCCGGGTCAACCGCCAGCGGCGGTTGCTCTGGACGGTGTCCGCCCTGGCCCTCCTGCTCAGCGTGATCGGCATTGCCGCCTCCTGGCTGTCGCCGGCGATTGGCGCGCCGCTGCGGCCTGGCCTCGATTTCACCGGTGGCACCCAGATTGAGCTCAGCCGCCGCTGCGACCCCAGCTGCGCCCCCCTCACCCCGGCCGGGCTGGAGGCCGCCATCCGCGATGTGGACCTGCCCGCCGAGCCGGGCACCCCAGCCCCCGACCTTCGGGGGGTCTCGGCCCAGCTGCTCGATGAGGGTTCCCAGGTGGTGCTGCGTCTGCCCACCCTCTCCCCCGCCCAGGGTCAGGCCTTGGTGGAGCAACTCCAGCCCGTAGTGGGCGACATCGAGCCTGGTGGTCTCTCGATCGAGACCATCGGCCCCACCCTCGGCTCCCAGCTGCTGCGTTCCAGCCTGATTTCCCTGCTGGTGAGTTTCGCGGGCATCGCCCTCTACATCAGCTTCCGCTACGACCGCGTCTATGCGGCGCTGGCCCTGCTCTGCCTCGCCCACGACGTGCTGATCACCTGCGGCGTGTTCGCCTGGCTCGGGCTGCTGGCCGGCGTGGAGGTGAACAGCCTGTTCGCCGTGGCGCTGCTCACCATTGCCGGCTATTCGGTGAACGACACGGTGGTGATCTTTGACCGCATCAGGGAGAAGCGGGCCTCACTCCAGGGCCAGAGCCTGGCCGACCAGGCGGATGCCGCCGTGCAGGCCACCCTCACCCGGTCGCTTTACACCAGCCTCACCACCCTGTTGCCCCTGGTGGCCCTGATCCTGTTCGGCGGCAGCACCCTCTTCTGGTTCGCCGTCGCCCTCAGCATCGGTATCGTGGTGGGCGCCTGGTCGAGCATCAGCGTGGCGCCCACGCTGTTGCCTCTGCTCAGCCGCCGATGACTCCCCCTGGCGATGGGGGAATGGCCCCGCGCAGGCGTTCAGCTGCTCCACTGTGGCCGGCCCTGCCGTTGCTGCTGGCGGTTCTGGCCCTCTGGGATCTGCGCGACGACCTCCTCCTGCTGCTCGACCGTCCCACGTTCACGGCCGGCTTTTATCTGCTGCGCAGCCACCCCCTTGCCGTGCTGGTGCTGCTGCTCCAGCCCAGTCTGTGGCGCCGCTACCGGAGTGGCTGAAGCCAGCCCTCAGGTCCAGCGGTCCATCACGTCGCGTACCAGCACCTGCTCACAGAACACCTGAAGCACCACCACCAGGGGAAGAGCCAACAGCACCCCTGGCAGGCCAAGCAGTGCGCCCAGACTCAGTTGGGCCATCAAAGCAACCGTGGGCAGCAGGTTCACGGTGCGGCGCAGCAGCAAGGGGGTGAGCAGGAAGGCCTCAGCGTTTTGGAGGATCAGCCGCAGAACGAGCACCTGCAGCACCCGGGCTGGTGACACCAGCAGGGCCACGGCCAGGGGCAGCAGGGTGGCAGCCGTGGGTCCAATCGTGGGCACGAATGTGAGCAGGCCGCAGATCATGCCACTGAGTAGAGCCAGGGGCACCCGCAGAATGGCCAGCCCTGCCCAGGTGAGCAGGAACACTGTGAAGGCAGAGAGTGTCATTCCCGCCAGCCAGCCGCCGAGGGCCTCGCGGCAGCGGTCGAGCAGGGCAGCCATGCGACCCCGCCAGAAGCTGGGGGAGAGGGCGATCAGCAATCGGCGGTGGCTGGTTGGATCGAGGCAGAACAGCACGGCCAGCAGGGCCATCAGCAGCACCTGGACGGTGCTGTTGGCGGCGCCACCGGCCAGCCCGAGCAGTTGGCCGCCGAGCGGCTGCAGCCGCTCCCAGCGCCCGAAGCTCTCCAGCTCGGTGTTGAGATTCGGCAGCCAGTCCACGTTGCGGCCCAGCTCAGCAAGTCGCTTGGCAACCTCTGGTGCGAGTAGGCGCAGTTGTCCCACCTGTTCCGCCAGCTCTGGCAGCAGCACCTGGCTCAGCGCAAAGCCCACGCCCACCAGTAGGGCCAGTACCAGCAGCAGGGCCGGTGGACGACCCAGCCGGAAACGCCGCATCAGCAGGGTGGTGGGCACATCCAGGGCCACCCCCAGGGTCACCGCTCCGAACAGGATCAGCAGCACCCAGCGCAACTGCCAGGCCAGCAGCCCCAACACCGTCAGGGCCAGGGCCCCCAGCAGATTGCGGTTCACAGGCTGCTCCGCCGCCGCTTCCAGGGATCAAGCAGGTCGTGGATCACCACCTCGCGCACGATCACCTGCACACACACCGCCAGCGGCAGGGCCAGCAGCAGCCCCAGGGGACCGAACACCAGGGTGAACAGCAGCTGGGCCGTGAGGGTGAGGCCCGGCAGCAGCTTGAGCTGGTGGTGCATCACCGACGGGGTGATCAGGTAGCTCTCCAGGTTCTGCACCACCACGTAGAGCACCAGCACCGCCAGCGACTTCCAGGGCGAATCGAGCAGGGCCACCGACATCGGAAACACGGTGCTCAGGGTGGGGCCCACGTTCGGGATCACGTTGAGCACGCCCGCTAGCACGGCATTGGCCGCCACCAGCTTCACCCCGAGCAGCGACAGGCCGATCGCCGCCAGGCTGCCCACTGCCAGGGAACTGATCAGCACCCCCACCATCCAGGCACTGAGGGCCTCGCCGCACTGGCTGAGCACGGCGGCGAAGCGCCGCCGGTAGAACGAGGGCACCAGCTGGATGGCCACATCGCGGTAGTGGGTTGGCTGGATGGTGACCATCAGGGCCACTGCCACCACGAACAGCAGCTGCAGCAGGCCGCTGCCCACGCCGCCCGCCACCCCGAGCAGGCGTAGGGCACCACCGCCCAGGTTGGGAGACTCACCGGCGCGGAACAGGCCATCGCGCAGCCAGCCCAGGTCGGCCGCCTGGCCGCCGTAGAGAATCTTGCTGGCCGATTGCAGCCAGCCCCGCACCAGGTCGAGCAGGGCGCTGGCTGCCGCGGGCAACTTGCTGATCAGTTCGCTGAACTGCTCCACGAAGGGGGGAATCACGGCGGTGCCGACCACGGCCACCACCAGCACCACAAGCAGCAGTGAGAGCAGCACCGCCAGAGGGCGGGAACAGCCCAGGCGCCGGCGCACCATCCCCACCAGGGTGCAGAGCGCCATGGCCAGCACGATGGCGGCGAACACCAGGATCAGGGTTTCGCGCAGGCTCCAGAGCAGCAGCAGCGCCGCCACCAGCGCCAGCAGTCCCAGCCACTGTCCGAAGGTCAAGGGATCACTCCGCCTCGGCGCCGCCGCTCTCCTGGTCTTCATTGCCGGAGAAGCCCAGGTCGTGGCTGTCGGCATAGCGCTGGGCGAAGCGCATGAAGCGCTCGAAGTCGCTGCTGCTCTTCCAGGTGAAGGTGGCCTCCAGGGCGCTGGCCTTGCCGTTCACGAAGCGGGCCTTCACCTCGCGTGTCACCAGTTCACCCTCCTCATCCACCATGAACATGCCGGTGATGTCGCCCATGGTTTCGGGCGCCAGGGCCTGGGGTTCCTCGAACACGAACATCGCCTGGCCGGTGCGGCCGTCGCGGGAGCGCGTCATGCGGATGTCGGGCACAACCGGTTCGTCCACACCTCGGAAGAACTGAATGGCAGCACCCATGGCCGTGATGAAAAGGGGATCCTAGGCCGCTGGTCCCTGGCCTTCAGGCGGCTCCCAGGCCCCTGCCTGCGGAGGCTCCTGCCTGACATAGTGTCTCCAAGCTGGCCGAATGCGGTCTGGTTCTTCATGCTTTCCGGCCCTCCGGTCACCGCCCCCGCCACCCCTGAAGCGCTGCTGCACCGCTTCCAGGCCGCCTCACCCCGCCAGCGCCGCAGTCTTCTGCCCCAGCTCCAGCGGCAGGCGGACGTCCTGCGGCCCCTGATCAGCGACCACCTGATGGGCCTCGATGCCACCGGGGACGACTGGGCGGCCGGGTTTCTGATCCAGCTGCTGCTGGCCCCCGAGGGCGAGGGCCGCGAGCGGTTTCTGGCCCGCTACCCCTCCGGCTGGCTGGCCACCTCCTCGGCCCAGGGAGTGGATTACGGGCCCCTGCAACAGGCCCTCGCCCTGGAGCAGTACGAGCAGGCCGACCGGCTCACCAGTGCCATCCTGCGCGAGCTGGCGGGGGCCGAGGCGGTGCGGCGCGGCTACGTGTACTACAGCGAGGTGCCGCCGATCGCGGCGGCCGATCTCGACAGCCTCGACCGGCTGTGGGTGTGCTTCTCCAGGGGGCGCTTCGGCTTTTCCGTGCAGGGCCGGCTGCTGCGGGCCTGCAATGGCCGCTGGGACCAGCTCTGGCCGCGGATCGGCTGGAAGAACGGCTCCCAGTGGACCCGCTATCCAGGTTCCTTCCAGTGGTCGATCGAGGCCCCGGAGGGCCACATGCCGCTGGTGAACCAGCTGCGGGGCGTGCGGCTGATGGACGCCCTGCTCAACCATCCCGCCCTGCAACAACGGATCAACGCCTGACGGCGCTGCGGGACCGGGGCAGCGCTGCGGTTTATGGTCGATCAGGCAGTCGCAAATCCGCCTGGATGACACTGCGCTGGTCGGATTTCATCACCCCGTCCACCCTGCAACTCAGCCCCCTGCTGGAGCTGTTGCTGGAGCCGGTGGGCTGCATGCAGCTGCAGTCGAGGCTGCAGCTGGGTCTGCAGGAGGCTCTGGTGAATGCCGTGCGCCACGGCAATGCGGGCGATCCGGACAAGTGCCTGCGCATCCGCCGGATCGAGACCCCCAACTGGCTGGTGTGGCAGGTGCAGGACGAGGGCCCTGGTCTGCCGGCGGCGGCCCGCTGCGCCCAGCTGCCCGACCGGCTCGACGCCGAGGGGGGGCGGGGCCTGTTCCTGATCCACCACTGTTTCGACGACGTGCGCTGGAGTCCCCGTGGCAACCGCCTCCAGCTGGCCGTGAGCCGGCGACGCAGCAGCGTCCAGAGCGGCGGCCTTCTCAGCGGCCGTGGCTGGGGCAGCCCGGGTCGCTGATCTCGGCACGCAGCCATTGCAGGGCATGCTCGGTGAGGGCGATGGCCTGCTCGCGGGCCGGGGTGGGCTGAGCCTGGCGCGGGTCGTCACCACTGAGCAGCAGCACGAGGGCAGCGGCCAGCTGCTCGGCGGCCCGCCGCGGCCGCTGGCGCTTGAGGGCGTGCCAGTCGCGGTCCCCGATCACCAGCTGGCGCTGCAGCTCCTCGGCCAGGGGGCGTGCCGTCTCGGGCCAGGGGGTGGTGGGGGCAGCCGGCTGGGCCATCACTGGACGCTGGGGCGGGGGAGGCCCCATCCTGGCGAGTGCCTGTGCCTGCTGGGTCCCGTGCCGCCCTCTCCCCGCCAGCGCCCGGTGCGGGTGCTGCACCTGCTGGACGGCCTGTTCACGCAGGCATCCCTGGCCCGCAGCAGTAGTGGTGTGGCCGGACGGCGCCAGCGCCAGCGGCTCGCCCTCAGCCAACGCCTGCTCGATCCCCTGCCCAGGGAGCTGGCCCCGGGGGATCTGGGCAGCCAGCTGTTCTGGCGTGGCCTGCGTTGGGGAGGCCTGGGCCTGCTGCTGGCCTGGCTGCTGCAGCCCTAGACCGCCTGGGCGCGCTTGCGCGCGGACCACACCCGGGTCATGAAGTGGGTCTCCGCGCTGATCGCCTCGAAGCCGGCCTGGCCCAGGCGAGCCTCGATGTCGTCGCCGATGTAGTCGCGGTAATAGGGCTCATGGAAGCCGCGGCGGAAGTTGTCCATCACGGTGGAGAACTGGGGCGAGTCGGCCAGCTGGATGGAGTCGGCCAGCACCAGCACGCCACCGGGTTCGAGCAGCCGGTAGCACGCGTTGATCACGTTCTGGCGGGCCTCGCCGGGCAGCTCGTGCAGCAGGAACACGCAGGTGATCCCCTGCACACTCGCGTCGGCGAAGGGCATCGCCTCGCCATTGCCCTGCACCAGCTGGGGCAGCTCGCCGGGCAGCTCCGAGAGCCAGCGGTTGGCTTGGCGCAGGTAGGCGGTTGAGAGGTCGAGGCCCACCAGCTGGGCCTGGGGCAGGGCGCCACGCAGCTGGCGCAGGGTGCGGCCGGTGCCGGTGGCCACATCCAGCACCCGGATCTGGGCGGGCGCGTGGTCCGTGAAGGCCTTCAGGCCGCGCAGCAGGGGTGCCAGCACCCGCCGGCGCATCGGATCGGCGGTGCCGTTGAACAGGATCTCCACCTGCAGGTCGTAGAGGGAAGCGGAGTGGTCGCTCAGGTAGCCGTCGGTCTGGTGATGGAAGTTCTGCAGGTAGTAGTCGGGGTAGGCGCGCTGGTCCACATCCCGGGGCAGGTCCCGCACGTTGCGCTGGCGGCGGCGGTTCCAGATGGCGGGCATGTCCAGCCACACCAGCGGGTAACGGCTGGCCCAGTCCAGCCAGGGGGCGTCGAACAGCAACGACGCCGGATATAGGCCCTGTTCCGCCTCCTGCCAGTCCCGCTCCTGGAGGGTCTGCATGGCCTGCCGCAGATCGGCGAGCAGCTGGTCGGGCACGGGCTCGAAGCGGGGGCTGCCCTCGGGCGCCAACAGCTGCATCAGCTTGCTGCTCACCTCCTTGTGGGTGATGCCGAACAGCGCCTTGCCCTGCTGGAGGGTCTGGTACGCCAGCTTGGTGAGCTGATCAGCCATGGAGCAGCGGTGGGGAGAGACCATTTCAGCCGATCCCGCCCCCAGCCGCGAGATCAAGATCTGTGAAGGATCGGCCTGTTCGTAGCAACCGCTACAGAATTGGCTCGACAGTGGACTCGCGGCAGCGTTCAGGAGCTGAGTGATGACCCACCCGATCCCCATCCAGCCGGGCCCGGCCCGCGAGTTCCTGGCCTGGGCCCATGCCCACCAGCGTGACCGCCGCCGCCACGCAGCCGTGCTCGCCCAGATCACCCGCCATCACGACTTCAACCCCAGCGGTGATGCGGTGCATCAGCAGCAGGCCTGGGCCCTGCGCCAGGCCCACGAGAAACACCTGCACGACAGTGCCATGGCCCAGCTGCGTCCCACCGCCTGAGTGGGTTGGATGGCTGAGCGCGGAAGCGATGGCTCCTGGCTGCGCTTTCTAGGCTCGGATGGCTGCACCGGCCGGCGATGACCTTCACCATCCGCACCCACGATGCCTGGGGAGTCGTGCCCGTGGGCAGCTTTGAGAGGCTGGAGGAAGCCCGCCAGGCGTTCTCCAGCCTCTGCCAGGACCCCTGGTATCGCCAGGACGGGAGCGTGAAGGCCCTGGAACTGGCCCGCCAGCTGCCAGGCGGCAGTCCCGAACGGCTGGAGTGGTTTCCCCTGCGGTAAGCACCCCAGCAAAAAGCCCCTCCGCAGAGGGGCCCTGGGTTGCACAGATCGCCCGTTCAGGCGTCGTAGTACATCGTGAACTCGTGGGGGTGGGGCCGCTGGCGCAGTTGCTGCACCTCTTCGTACTTCATCGAGATCCAGTTGTTGATGAAGTCCTCGCTGAACACACCGCCCTCCATCAGATAGTGCTTGTCGGCGTCGAGGGCCTCCAGGGAGCCGTTCAGGGAAGCGGGCACCGTGGAGATCTGCGCCAGTTCGTCGGCGGAGAGCTCGAACAGGTCCACGTCGGTGCCGTCGCCCGGATCGATCTGGTTCTTGATGCCGTCGATGCCGGCCATCAGCATCGCCGCAAAGCCCAGGTAGGGGTTGGAGAGGGCATCGCCGGAGCGGAATTCCAGGCGCTTGGCCTTGGGGTTCGGACCGGTGAGCGGAATGCGCACGGCAGCCGAGCGGTTGCCCTGGGAGTACACCAGGTTCACCGGAGCCTCGAAGCCCGGCACCAGGCGCTTGTAGCTGTTGGTGGTGGGGTTGGTGAAGGCCAGGAAGCTGGGGGCGTGCCTGAGCAGGCCGCCGATGTACCAGCGGGCGGTCTGCGACAGGTTGGCGTAGGTGCCCTCACCGAAGAACAGGGGGTTGCCGCCCTTCCAGAGGCTCTGGTGCACGTGCATGCCGCTGCCGTTGTCGGCGAACACGGGCTTGGGCATGAACGTGGCCGTTTTGCCGTATTTGCGCGCCACGTTGCGAACCACGTACTTGTAGATCATCACGTTGTCGGCCGCGCTGATCAGCTCGGCGAACTTCATGCCCAGTTCGTGCTGGGCCGTGGCCACCTCGTGGTGGTGCTTCTCAATCGGCACCCCCAGGGTCGCCATGGTGAGGATCATCTCGGTGCGCATGTCCTGAAGGGTGTCGTTGGGGGCGACGGGGAAATACCCCTCCTTCAGCTGGATCTTGTTGGCCAGGTTGCCGCCCTCCTCCAGCCGGGCGGTGTTCCAGGGCGCTTCGATCGAATCGACGCTGTAGAAGCTGCTGCCGTTGCCGGAGCTGTAGCGCACGTCGTCGAACACGAAGAACTCCGGTTCCGGACCGAAGTAGGCGGTGTCGGCGATGCCGGTGTCGGCCAGATAGGCCAGGGCCTTCTCCGCCAGGGCCCGCGGGCAGCGGTCGTAGGGCTGGCCGCTGCGGGGCTCCTGGATCGAACAGATCAGGCTGAGGGTCTTGTGGCTGTAGAAGGGGTCGATCCAGGCCGTGTTCGGGTCGGGCACCATCGCCATGTCCGACTCGTTGATCGCCTTCCAGCCGCGGATCGAGGAGCCATCGAAGGCCACGCCATCCGTGAAGGCATCGGCATCCACCAGGTCCTTGTGGACCGTGAGGTGCTGCCATTTGCCGTGGAGATCCACGAATTTGAGGTCGATCAGCTCGATGCCCTCGTCCTGGATCTGACGGAGGACGTCCTGGGCTGTTTTGGCCATAGCGAAGAACGGAAGATGGACCGCCCCGATGGCGGATGGGCGGGACCGTACGGAGCGACCGGGGGCTGCTTTGTATCAGACGTAACAAAAGCCTTGGCTGGCGGCGGAGGCCGTTTGCGTAACCGTTTCTGTCAGATCCGCCAGAAGCCACCTCTGGCCTGGGTTTTCACCGTTTGCAACTGCTAGGTTCCCAGCCAGGCTTGTGCGATCCAACTCCACACCATGCGGGATGCCATCACCGGTCTGATCGGCCGTTACGACCAGCTCGGCCGTTACCTCGATCGCGAGGCGATCGATCGCATCCAGACCTACCTCGCGGAGTCGGAGCTGCGCCTGGCCGCCGTGGAGCTGATCAACCGTGAGGCGGCCGCCATCGTGCGCGAAGCCTCCCAGCGCCTGTGGCTGGCCGACCCGGAGCTGATCCTGCCCGGCGGCAACGCCTACACCACCCGCCGGCTCTCGGCCTGCCTGCGGGACATGGACTACTTCCTGCGCTACGCCAGCTACGCCCTGATCGCCGCCGACACCGCGATCCTCAACGAGCGGGTGCTCAACGGCCTGGACGACACCTACAAGAGCCTCGGTGTGCCCACCGGCCCCACCGTGCGCAGCATCGCCCTGCTGGGGGATGTGGTCTGTGAGCTGCTGGCCGACCAGGGCGACGCCGATCCGGCCCTGCTCAATGCGGTGGTTCGCGCACCCTTTGACCATCTCTGCCGCGGTCTGGCGGCATCCGACGTGCGGGCCCGCTGAGCGGTCCCGTCGGCGCAGCTCGCTGCGTAGGCTCAACCCCCACTCATCCCTCCGGTTCAGGCTCCTTGTCCGTCCTGCCTCCCATCAACAGCGCCCACCGCAGCACGATCGCGCCGATCAACACCCCCGATCGGCTGCTGCTCGGACCAGGACCCTCCAATGCCCATCCGATGGTCTTGCAGGCCCTCAGCCGCACACCGATCGGTCACCTTGACCCCCTGTACGTGGAGTTGATGGGGGAGGTGCAGGAGCTGCTGCGCTACGCCTGGCAGACCGACAACCGCCTCACCATCCCCATGAGCGGCACCGGCAGTGCCGCCATGGAGGCCACCCTGGCCAACACCGTGGAGCCCGGCGACAAGGTGCTGGTGGCGGTGAAGGGCTACTTCGGCCTGCGCCTGGCGGACATGGCCGGTCGCTACCGCGCCGAGGTGGTCACCATCGAGCGCCCCTGGGGTGAGGCGTTCAGCCTGGAGGAGATCGAGGCTGCGCTGGAGCACCACAGGCCCACCATCCTGGCCATGGTGCACGCCGAAACCTCCACCGGCATCCGCCAGCCGATGGACGGCATCGGTGATCTCTGTCGCAAGCACGACTGCCTGCTGTTGCTCGATACCGTCACCTCCCTGGGAGCCGTGCCCCTCTTCCTTGATGACTGGAAGGTGGACATGGCCTACAGCTGCAGCCAGAAGGGCCTGAGCTGCCCGCCGGGCCTTGGCCCGTTCACGATGGGCCCAAGGGCCGAGGCCAAGCTGGCCGCCCGTCCCGACAAAGTACCTAACTGGTACCTGGATGTGTCCCTGCTGAACCAGTACTGGGGCAGCGACCGGGTGTACCACCACACCGCCCCGGTGAACATGAACTTCGGCATGCGCGAGGCCCTGCGCCTGCTCGCTGAGGAAGGGCTGGACAATGCCTGGGAGCGGCACCGGCTGAATGCCGAGCGCCTCTGGGCCGGCCTCGAGCGGCTGGGGCTGGAGCTGCATGCCCCCGAACACCTGCGCCTGCCCACCCTCACCACTGTGCGCATTCCCGAGGGCGTGGATGGCAAGGCCTTCTGCCTGCACCTGCTCAACAAGCACGGCATTGAGGTGGGCGGCGGTCTCGGCGCCCTTGCTGGCAAGGTATGGCGCATCGGCCTGATGGGCTACAACAGCCGCGCCGAGAACGTGGACAAGCTGCTCAACCTGTTCGAAACCGAGCTGCCCGCCTTCCGTCCCCCAGCTGCCCGTCCCACCGCAGCCGTCAGTGCTGCCGTCTGAGTTGGCAGTCTGACCTGGACGTCTGCCGGTCCTGTCAGCTGTCCCGCTGGCGGCGGCGGCGGAACCACCCCTCCAGCTGCCTGCTGGCGGCCTCCCCGGCTACCCCGGCGACCACCTGCATGTGGTGGTGGGCGCTGGGGTGGCTGGCCAGATCCAGGCAGCCGCCCAGGGCCCCGCGCTTGGGATCGCCGGCGCCGAACACCACCCGGCCCACCCTGGCCTGGATCGCCGCCCCGGCGCACATCCCGCAGGGCTCCAGGGTCACCACCAGGGTGCAGCTGTTCAGCCGCCAGTCGCCCAGCAGCCGAGCCGCCTGGGCCATGGCCGTGATCTCGGCGTGGCCCAGTGGATCCTGGTGGCGTTGCCGCCGATTGCTGCCCCAGCCCACGCAGCGCCCCTGGCCATCGAGCACCACGGCCGCCACCGGAATCTCACCGCCCTCGCCCACGGCGGCAGCCCGGCGCAGCAGGCGCTCCATCCAGAGCAGCAGCTGGGCATCGGGATCCTGGGCTCGCCTGTCCATGGCGTTCTTGTAGCCGATCGCTGCCCGGCGAGGCCACAGGCCACAATGCATGTGTGTCTCCGTCCGTCGTTGGCTTCTGTGCCATCCGCCCAGCGGGCGATTCCGCCCTTGCCCTTCGCTTCGGCTGACCAGCAGGACGACGGCCTGCTGCAGCTGCTGGAGCAGGCCAGTGAGCGCCTCTGCCGCTGGCTGGGGTCGGCCGCCAGCCGGCCGCCCCTGCCCGGCATCAGCCTGATGCCGGCGATCGAGCCCCAGCCCTTCGGCCTCGGCCCCGAGCAGCTTCTGGCCGACCTCGACCTGGTGATGGATGGGGCCTACAACCCCGGCCACCCCGGCGCTCTGGCCCACCTCGATCCGCCGCCGTTGGCCGCATCGATCGTGGGCGATCTGATCTGCGCCGGCCTGAACAACAATCTGCTGGCCGAGGAGCTCTCCCCCAGCCTCAGCCGGCTGGAGCGCAGCCTGATGGCCTGGCTGGCCGAGAGCCTGGGCATGCCCACCGGCAGTGGCGGCGTGCCCGCCAGCGGCGGCACCCTCTCCAACCTGATGGCCCTGGTCACGGCCCGGCGTGAGCGCGGCCTGGGCTGCAGCGGTGAGGCCGTGGTGCTGGCCAGCGCCGATGCCCACGTGTCGATCGGCAAGGCTCTGGCGGTGATGGGTCTGCCGGCCTCAGCCCTGCACCCCATCCCCACCACCACCGCTGGCGGTATGGATCCCGCGGCCCTGGCGGACCAGCTGGACAGCCTGCAGCGCCAGGGGGTGCCGGTGATCGCCGTGGTCGCCACGGCCGGCACCACCGTGCGCGGGGCTGTTGACCCCTTGCTCGCCCTGGCGCCGATCTGCCGCCGCCACGACGTGTGGCTGCACGTGGATGGGGCCATCGGTGCCGTGTTCGCCCTCAGCGAGCAGCACCGCAGCCGGGTGGCCGGCATCGAGCTGGCCGACTCGATCACCGTGAATCCCCAGAAATTGCTGGGGATCACCAAGACGTCATCGCTGCTCCTGCTGGCCCGTCCCCAGGCCCTGGAGCGCAGTTTCGCCACAGGCCTGCCCTACATGGAACCCAGCTGGGGCGGCGGCCATGGCGGCGAGAGCGGTCTGCAGGGCACCCGTCCCGCTGAGGTGCTCAAGCTCTGGCTGGGTCTACGCCAGCTCGGCCTGGAGGGCATCCACGCCCTGCTCGACGGGGCCATCGCTCGCCGCCGGCAGCTGCAGCAGCTGCTCGAGCTGCAGCCCGGTCTCGCCCTGGTTGGCGGTCCGCTGCACCTGCTGGCCTTCGCCCCGGCCAACGCCACTGCGCTCCAGGCCGAGGCCTGGAGCCAGCACACCCGCCAGCGCCTGCTCGATGCCCAGCTGATGCTGTCGCGGCCCTTCTACGCCGGCCGCTTTCATCTCAAGGCCGTACTGGGCAACCCCAACACCGGCTGCGGGGAACTGGAACGCCTGGCGGCCCTGGTATCCGGCAGTGTCGATGGGGCCGGCCTGCCCGTCGTCGCCCCATCCGCCTGAACGCCCTATGGCTGATCCCACGCCGCCCAGTGCCCCCATCCCGCCCGAGCAGCGCCGAGGGCGCTGGGTGGCGATCGTCACCGGTGCCATCTCGGTGCTAGTGGCCGTGCTCTACCTGATCCTGATCGCCCTGCTCGACAGCCGCGGGCCGCTGCTGCCCCCACCCCCTGAGGCCCTCGGCCAGCTCAGCGCTCCCGCTCTGGCCGGGGCGGGAGCTGCCGCTCCCGGGCCCGCAGCGGCTCCACCACCCGGCTGAAGGCGGCCTCCAGAAACTGACGCAGGGCCCCATCGCGGCGGCCCAGGTTGTAGTGCTGCTGCACCACCTCCTGGATGCCTCCGTCGCCCCAGTCCTGGTCACGCTCGAAATAGGTGATGAAGCTCGATCCAGCCACCCGGGTGAGCCAGGCCGCACTCACCGCCTGCAGTGCCCGGCTCACCAGTAGGGCCGGCAGATTCACGCTCAGGGCCGCCGAGAGCAGGCCCACACCCCCCTTCACCAGGCCGAGGGCGGCCAGGGTGCGCCCCACCGACACGGCCAGTTCCTGGGCGCTGGCGCGGCTGAGGCTGATGCCGTACACCCTGGCGATCTCCACCACCATCTGGGCGTTCACCGCCGCGGCACCGAGCAGATCCAGGCCCGGCAGGGGAGTCGCCGCCAGGACGCCGGCGCCGATCCACATGTAGCGCTCCACAATCGTCTCGGCGTCGCTGCGCCGCTGTTCGGCCAGCAGGCGGCGGCTGGCCTCGCCCAGCTGGCGCGATTGCAGCAGCAGGTTGTCGGCGATCAGCTCCTCGCCATCGGCGTGCAGCACGCGGGCCATCCGGCCCAGTAGCGCCTCCACCTCCGGCTGCGGCTGCAGTGGCCGACCGCCGGGCTGGGGGATCGACTGGGGCGCCGCGCTGGCCGACACCACATCGGCGGGGTCCAGCGGCCCGGCCGTGCGCCGGCGCAGCAGCTGCAGCAGCCGGGCCTCCTCAGCCTCGCCGCGCAGGTCGCACTTGTTGAGCACCAGCAGCATGCGCTTGCCCAGCCCAACCAGCGCCTGGTAGAGCTCGGTCTCGGCAGCACGAAGATCGCCATCCACCACCAGGATCAGCAGGTCGGCGCTGGCGGCCTGCTGGCGGGCCAGCCTTTCCCTGTCCGTGCCGTCCTTCCCCGCTTCGAGGATGCCCGGGGTGTCCACCAGCCAGATGCCCCGCTCCAGCCCCTTCAGGCGCAGCCGGTAGCGCTCACTGGCCGTTGTGGAACCCATCGCCGCCCCCACGCTGCCCACCAGTTGCCGCAGCAGGGCGCGGATCAGGGAGGTCTTGCCGCTCGATCCCACCCCGAACACCACCACCACCAGATCGCCCCGCTCCAGCTCGGCGGCCATGCGCTGTTGCTGCTGGCGCAGGGCCTCTCGGGCCACGCTGTCGCGCACGCGCTCCAGGGTCTGGTCGATGCCGGCCAGCTGACGGGCGGCGGCATCCCGGCGGCTGCTGGGGGGTGGTGGTGCGGGCCTGCCGGCTTCGCGCGGCCCGCCACCGCCCGCCCCCCAGGGCCAGCCTCCCGCCCCCAGGTCGCGCAGCCAGGGCCAGGCCAGCTGGCCCAGCAGCAGGGCCGCCGCCAGCACCAGCAGCAGGGCCACCGGCCCCACCAGGCCGTAGGGCAGCACGCTGCTCAGCTGCCAGATCAGCTGGTTGAAGGCCTGTAGCACCATCCCCACCACCAGCAGGGCGAGGAGCGCCAGGGCGAGGGCAAGCCAGAGGCGGGTGCGCTGCTTCAAGGGAAGGGGATCTCTAGGAGCCGCTGGCGCGGATGATCTCGCCCCACAAGCTCGCCGCAAGGGCACTGCTGGCCCGGGTGGGGCTGTTGTCGTCGTTGCCCAGCCAGATGCCCATCACCCACTGGTTGCGGGGGTCGTAGCCCACGAACAGCAGATCGCGGCTGTCGTTGGTGGTGCCGGTCTTGCCGCCCTCCTGGCCCCCGACCGAGGCGGCCTGGCCCGTGCCGGCGCGCACCACGCTGCGCAGCAGTTCCTGCATGCTCCGGGCCGTGGCCTGCTGCATCACCCGCCGTCCGGGGGCAGCGGTGGCGGCAGCGGCGCTGCCCTGGCGGCACCGGGTCCGGTCCTCCTGCTGGCAGGTTTCGCCGTCCGTCACCTGGCGGATCGTGGACGGGGCATACCAGGTGCCGCCATTGGCCACGGCCGCGTAGGCGGCGGTGAGTTCCAGCAGCGTCATCTCGCTCTGCCCCAGGGCCAGCCCCGGCACCGCGGCCAGGGGACTGATGATGCCCAGATCGCGGGCCTTCTGCACCACTGCCTCCAGGCCCACCCGCCGGGCCAGGCGCAGGGCGGCGGTGTTGCTGCTGCGGGCGAAGGCGCTCACCAGCGAGAGGGTGCCGCCGCAGTCGCTGCTGAAGGTCTGACCTCGCCACTGGAGCTGTCCACAGGCCACCGGATCGGTCACCCGGATGCCCCGCTCCAGCGCCACCAGGTAGGGGAAGAGCTTGAAGGTGCTGCCGGGCTGGCGCTGGGCCATGGTGGCCCGGTTGAACTGGCTCTGGCTGTAATCGCGGCCTCCGGCCACCGCCAGGATGCCGCCGTTGCGGGCGTCGAGCACCACCACCGCCCCCTCGCTCACCCCCAGGCTGCTGCTGTTCTGGATCCGCTGGCGCAGCAGCCGTTCCACCGTGGCCTGCAGCTGCGGATCGAGATGGGTATCCACCAGGAAGTTGCCCTCAGCCGCCACCTCATCCCCCACCTGGCTCTGCAGATCGCGCCGCACCTGGTCGGTGTAGAAGGGCGCCCCGCGGCGGCGCTGCTGGTCGCGGCAGGCTTCCGCACTCAGGCGCACCGGGCTGCGCCGGGCCCGGCGCCCGGCGTCCGCGGAGATGCGGCCGGTGTCCACCATCTTCGCCAGCACCCGGTTGCGGGCATCGAGGGCGGCCTGGGCATCGAAGCAGGGGTCGTAGCCGTTGGGCGAGGGCAGCAGCCCCACCAGCAGGGCCGCCTCCGCCAGTTCCAGTTTCCCGGCCGATTTGGCGAAGTAGTGGCGACTGGCGTCCTCAAATCCCCAGCCGGCCCCCAGATACACGCGGTTCAGGTAGCTGAGCAGCAGGTCGCGCTTGCTGAAGCGGGCCTCCAGCTGCAGCGACACCAGCAGTTCCCGCCACTTGCGTCCAAGGCTTTCCCCCTGGCCCACCTGGTCGGGATAGAGGCTGCGGGCCAGCTGCTGGGTGAGCGTGCTGCCGCCCTCCAGCACCCGCCCGCCCAGCAGGTTGGTGAGCAGGGCGCGGGCCGTGCCGATCGGGTCCACCCCCGGATGCCACCAGAAGCGGCTGTCCTCACTGGCCAGCAGGGCATCCACCAGCACCCTGGGGAAGGCATCCAGCTCCGCCAGCTCCCGGTGACGCTTGCCCTCCGCACTGACGATCGGCTTGCCCTCGCGGTCGTAGAGGGCCAGGGGGCCACGCACCGGCGCCAGGTTGCCGCGGATCGGCAGCTGCAGCACCCCCAGGCTGAGGGTGGCCAGGCCGATGGCGGCCACGGCCGCCAGGCCGAGGCTGCTGAGGCGCGCCAGCCGCTCCAGGCGGGTGAGCTCCCGGCAATGGAACTGCAGTTCCGGCAAGCCGGCCAGATGCTCGGGGCCGAAGCGCACCGTGTCCCCCTCGTTGAGCAGCAGCTCCTTCACCCGGCGGCCGTTCCACCACAACCCATTGGTGGAGCCGTTGTCCAGCAGCAGCCAGTGGCGCCCGCGGCGCTCCAGCAGACCGTGCTGCCGGCTCACGGTGGGATGGGGCAGGCAGATTTCACAGTCGCTGTCCCGTCCCAGCCGGTAGGCACCGCTGTGCAGCTCCACCCGGCGTGGGCCCTCTCCCGGCAGGTGCAGCACCAGCAGGGCCTCAGCCATCGCTGGACCGCTGCTGCTGAATCACGTCCACCAGAAAGCCGAGCACTGCCAGGTTGATGGCCACATCGGCGATGTTGAACACCGGGAAGTTCACCGGCACCAGGGCCAGGAAATCAATCACCGCCCCCAGCCGCCAGCGATCGATGCCGTTGCCGATGGCGCCGCCCAGCAGCAGGCCCAGGGCCAGCGCCCTGCTCAGGGGCAGACCGCGGCGGCCGCTGCTCAGGATCCACCAGGCCACGGCCAGGGCCACCAGCAGGCTCACCGCTCCCAGCACCCGGGTGGAACCGGCGAACAGACTGAACGCCGCACCCGTGTTGGTGGTGTAGTACAGGTCGATCAGGCCGGGGATCAGCGGCTGGCTGCCGGTGCCGGGCAGGGACTGGGCAGCCCACGCCTTGCTGAGCTGGTCGGCCAGCACCACCAGGGTCGCCGTGCTGAAACACACCCGCCTCCTCACATGCGCGGCACCAGCGGGGGCAGACATGGTGGGGGGAGGGGGCATGGCCGCCCTTCAGGGTTGCACAAACAGCAGCCGCCGCAGGCCGGCGGCCAGGGCGGCCACGGCACAGCAGAGCAGCAGCAGGGAAGGCAGGGGCACGAGGCTGTAGCGCACCAGCAGCTCCTGGAAGGGCTGGCTCCAGCGGCCCGCCAGGCTGCCCAGCACCAGGTTGATCAGCCCGCACACCTGGATCACCCCGAGGCCCACCACGGCACTGGCCGCGAGGTTCAGGGGATCATTCATGTCCGGTTGGCGGGCCAGCTTGCCCACCAGCCAGCCGGCGGGCAGGAAGCCGGCCAGATAGCCGAAACCGGGATCCAGCAGATAGGAACTGCCGCCCCCGCCGTGGAACACCGGCAGCTGGAAGAGCCCCAGGCTCAGGTAGCCCACCGCCGCCAACAGGGCGCTGCGGGGCCCACACACCAGGCCCGTGAGCAGCAGGGCCGGCACCTGCAGGGTGATCGGCAGCGGGGCGATCTGCAATTGGCCTCCGCCGCTGGGCCAGGGAAGTGCAGCCTGGATAAACCCACCCACCAGGATCAGCATCAGCCCGGCCAGGGCTCCACTCCAGTTGGCTAGTGCCCGCAACAACCCAGTCTCATGCTGGCGACAGTCTGCCGCCTGGAGCCCCGCTGGTCACCAGCCCGGGCTCCCCTAGCGTTGCCTGATCCTGCGCCGCCGTGACCTCCCGTGCAGTCCGATCGCCTGGCCCTGGGCACGCTGGTGCGGCTGCGGCAGCGCCCCCCTTACCTCAAGACCGCCGACCCGATGCCGATGTTGCGGCCTCCGGATCTGATCGGCGTTGAGGAGCAGGGCCAGGTGGTGGAACAGCGGGCCCTGGGGCAGCTGGCGGTGCGTTTCCGGCGGGGCACCTTCCTGCTGGCCGCCGACCAGTGCACACCCATTTCAGACTGACCCATCCGCCAGCACCAGCTGGCTCTGCCGCCAGGCCCGCTCGGCGGCCTGAAGGGCGGCGGCGGGCCCGCAGAGGCTGAGATGGGGCCTGGCCAGCCAGCGCCGGGCCGCCGCCAGCAGCTGCTCGGGCTGCAGCTGCTCCGCCAGCCGGAGCGAGTCCTCCACATGGGTCTCGCCGAGTCCGTAACCGAGCACCAGGGCCTGACGATCCGCCAGCTGGCCGCAGGTCTGGCGCCCCATCGCGTCCTGCCCGCGGAACTTGGCCCGGGCCAGATCCAGCTCCTGCTGGCTCAGGGGTTCCTGGAGCAGCCGCTGCCATTCGTCCAGCACGCAGGCGCAGGCCTCCTCGGCCCGCTCAGCCGAGGTCGAGAGGTGCCACACGAAGGGGGTCGCTCCGCAGCGGGCCGGCATGTGCACCCCCACGTCGTAGGCCAGACCCCGCTCTTCCCGCAGCAGCACGAACAGCCGGCTGGACATCCCCAGCCCCAGATGGGCCTGCAGCATGCGCAGGGCCAGGGCGTCCCCATGGCCCAGGGGCACGGTGGCGCAACCCAGCATCAGCACAAGCTGTTCGGTGTCCTGTTCCTGCACTCCCAGGCGTTCGCCCGGCTCGGCACCAGGGCCCTCCTGCCGGCGGGTTGCGCCGGTGCGCAGGGGGTGCGCCTGCAGGCTGGCTTCCAAGGGCGCCAGGGGGGCCTGCTCCAGATCGCCGCAGAGCACCAGCAGGGCTCCTTCCCGTCCCAGGCCTTCCACCAGGGGCTGGAGCTGGGCGGCCTGCAGGCCCTGAAGGTCGTCCTCCACGCCGAGGGGATCGTGGCCATAGGGCCCCTGGCCATAGAGCTGCTGGCGCAGGCGGTCGTGGGCCAGCTGAAAGGGATCCTCCTGCTGGCGCTGCAGGTTCTGCAGGTTCAGGTCCCGCTCCAGGTCCACCTGGGCCGGCTCCAGGGTGGGGGCGCTGGCCATCAGCGGCAGCAGCGGCAGGAGATCGGCGGCATCGTTGCTGGCGCACTTCAGGCTGATCACCAGGGCGTCCTCGCCGGCTTCCGCCCGCAGGGCTGCCCCCCGCCCCTCCACCAGCTCCGCCAGGCCGTCCGCATCCAGCGCCCCGGCCCCGCGGGTCATCGTGCCGGCCAGCAGCTGCATGGCGCCGCGCTGCCCCTGGGGGTCCTGGCTGCTGCCGCCGCGGATCCACAGCCGGGCGGCCAGCAGGCCCGCCCCAGGCCGCTCCAGCGTCACCAGGGGCAGGCCCCCCGGCAAAGTGTCGCTTCTCCAGGCGCTGCTCATGCCGGCACCGCCTCCAGCACGCAGGCCCGCTCGGGGGCCAGCCAGGGCCCACACTGGCGCTGCAGGTCATCGCTGTGCCACTGGTCCAGGGCCTGCAGGGGTTCTTCGAGGCTCCACGGGTGTTGCCACAGCTGGTTGCTGGCCAGGGCGGCGGCCACCCCGCCCGCCGACTCCAGGGCGAAGCGGTAGCCATTGGCCACCAGGCGCTGGCTGCGCTGCCATTCCGCGGCCGGGATCTCTGCCTCAGGCAGCTGGCGCAGCACCGCCTCCACCTCTCTGCGGATCGCCGGCAGATCCTGCGGATCGCCGATCGCCTCCAGCAGGGCCAGGCTGCCGCACTCCAGCACGTGCAGATCCAGGTCGATGCTCTCCACCAGGCGCAGCTGCTCGCGCAGGCGGTCCACCAGCCGGCTGCGGCGGCCCTCCGCCAGCAAGCTGGTGAGCAGGTCGGCACCCATCACCTGGCGCAGGTCGTGGGCGGGTGGCAGGCCCCAGAGCATCAACAGCCGGGCCGACTCCAGCCTCGGCAGGGCCAGGCGGTGTTCCCCCGGGAGCACATCCAGGGTCGGCAGGGGGGCATCGGCGCTCCCCTGGGCGAGGCGGGCCAGGGGGCTGGCGTCGATCGCGGCGGCGATCGCCTGGCTGTGGGGCAGGTCGGGATCCAGGGGGCCAGCCAGGCTCAGCACGCAGCGCTCGCCCCGATAGAGCCGCTGCTGGAAGGCTGCCATGGTCGCGGGGGTGTGGCTGAGCAGGGCCTCGCGCCGTCCCAGGATGGCTTGCCCGTAGGCATGGTCGCCGCAGCCGGCGGCCAGCAGCCGCTGCAGGGCCACTTCCTCGGGTTGATCCTCGCTCTGGGCCAGCTCCTCCAGCACCACCTGCCGCTCCATGGCAAAGGCCTCGGCGTCCAGCCTCGGCTCGAGCACCAGATCGAGCAGCAGGGTCACGGCCTCAGCGGCCGCCTCTGGCGGGATCAGCAGGTGGTAGTGCACGTCGTCGAAGCCGGTGGCCGCATTGCTGCTGCCGCCGAGGGCCTCGATCCGCCAGTCAAATTCTCCCGGCTCCAGCTGGCGGCTTCCCTTGAACACCATGTGCTCGAGGAAGTGGGCCAGGCCGCTCTCCGCGGCTGTTTCAAAGAGGCTTCCAGCCCGGCACCAGAAGTCCACACACACCAGGGGCGCATCGGCCAGGTTGAGGGTCACCACCTGGGCGCCGTTGGCGAGACGGCGGATGGCGGGCGCCTGCAGACCGGGCAGGCGGGCCGGGGGTGGGGCCAGGGGCAAAGGGGCTGGACGTGGCAGGATCCGCATTCTGCTGGCTGGTGCGGCTGTGGCGACGTTCCCGATGGCCCAACCCCTGGAGCTCCATCCGCTGGCTGAGGCGCTGGCCGAGCGGATCCGGGCCGCCTGGCTGCCCCTGCCCGAGATCGAACCGCTGCACGTGGCCGCCGACCTGGAGGCAATCAGCGCCACGCTCGATGGCGAGCACCTGTTCATCCGCAACGAGCTCTGGCGCTGCCGGGGGCTGCGCAAGTTGCACCTGGAAACGGCCCGACTGGGTCTGGGCCTCCAGATCCTGCACTGCGTGTGGTTTCCCGACCCCCGCTACGACCTGCCGGTGTTCGGCGCCGACATCGTGGCCAGCCCCGCCGGGGTTTCGGCGGCGATTGTCGATCTCTCTCCGGTGCGGGGCGTGCTGCCCGAGGCCATCGACGCCGCCCTCGCCGGCCGTGCCCCCCGCAGCTACAGCCATCCCCGGGAGTTGCCCCCCTGGGGCTCGATCTTCTCCCCCCACGTGCGCTTCGTGCGGCCGGCGGATCCAGGCGAAGATCGCCAGTTCGTGGAGGAGGTGGGCGAGATCCTGGCCATCCTTGGCCAAGCCTGCCGCAGCACCCCCGCCGAAGCGGCCGATGCCCCGACTAGTGTTGAGCGGTGGCATGGTCAGCTCCGCTATTGCAAGCAACAGAAACAAAACGACAAGACCCGCCGGGTGCTGGAGAAGGCCTTCGATCCCGCCTGGGCCGACCGCTACATCGAGGAGTTGCTCTTCGACGATCCACCGCGGCCGTGACCAGGCGCAACCCTCTCGCGCTGACGGCAGCGGCACTCGGGCTGGTGGCTGCCTCTGTCGCCGTGACCCGGCTCACACTCCGCCCCCCTGCTGCCACCGAGCCTGCGGCTGCGGTGGCTGTGCCGGCAGCCAGGACCCCCGAAAAGGTGGCAGCCCTCGGCCGTCTCGATCCCCAGGGGGAGGTGCACAGCCTGGCGGCGCCGATGAGCGGCATGGGTGGTAGTCCAAGGCTGGCCCGACTGCTGGTGCAGGAAGGAAGCCGGGTACGCAGTGGCCAGTTGCTCGCAACCTTTGACAATGCCCCCCCCTTGCTGGCCGAGCGGCGTCAGCTGCAGGCCCGCCTGGCCAACCTCCAGGCCCGCCTGGCGATCCAGCAGCGCGATATCGAGCGCTACCGGCGACTCGGGCGCAGCGGAGCGATCGCCACCGCCGATCTCGATCGTCGAGAGACCGAGCTGCTCTCCCTTCAGGGTGAGCTGCAGGAAGCCCGTGCCCAGCTGCAGAAGATCGAGGCAGACCTCTCCCTCAGCGAGCTGCGGGCACCCATCGACGGTGTGGTGCTGAGGGTCCGAGCACGGGTGGGTGAACGCCCCGGCGACCAGGGTGTGCTGGAGCTCGGCGCCAGCGATCGAATGGAGGCGTTGATCGAGGTCTACGAGAGTGATATCGACCAGGTGCGCCCTGGCCAGTTGGTCACGCTGACCAGTGAGAACGGAGGCTTCGGGGGAGAGCTCCGGGGCCAGGTGCTACGCATCAGCCCCCAGGTTCGCCAGCGCACGGTGCTCGCCACCGACCCCACCCAGGACGCCGATGCCCGCATCGTGGAGGTGCGCGTGGGTCTGCAGCCGGCCGATGCCGATCGGGTGCGGAGCCTCAGCGGCCTGAAGGTGATCGCCCGAATCGGTCCCTGATGCTGGATCGCCTCTGGCCGTCGCGCCGCATCCCCCTGGCACTGCTGCTGCTCTGCCGCCAGCCCGGACGGCTGGCAGTGGCTCTGGCGGGCATTGCCTTCGCCGGCATTCTGATGTTTATGCAGCTCGGCTTCCGCGACGGACTGTTCGACGCGAGTGTGACGGTGCACCAGCAGTTCGATACCGATCTGGTGCTGATGAGCCCGCGCACGATGAGCTCGATCGGCATGGCACCCTTCCCCCGCCGCCGTCTCGTGCAGGCCATGGCCGATCCCGCCGTGTCCGGAACCACGCCGGTGCACTGGAACCTGCTGCTCTGGCGCAACCCCGACACCAGGTCCACCCGCTCGATCCTCACCCTCGGCTTCGAACCGGGTGATCCTCTGTTTCTGGATCCCACCCTGGCCGCCAAGGCCCGGGTTCTAACCCAGAAGGGCAGGGTGCTGTTTGACGAGCGCTCCAGGCCCGAGTTCGGGCCGATCGCCGAGCGCTTCCGCGCCGGCCGCGTGGTGGAGACGGAAGTGGCCGGCAAGCGGGTGCGGGTTTCTGGCCTGGTGAGCCTGGGTCCCTCGTTCGGGGCCGACGGCAACCTGCTCACCAGCCGCGAGACTTTCCTGCAGCTGATGCCCCAGACCCCCCCCGGCAGCATCGAGCTTGGATTGATCCGGCTGCTGCCCGGCTCGGATTCCGCCGCCGTGGCCCAGCGCCTGAAGCGCCAGCTCCCCGATGATGTGCGCGTGTTCACCAAGGCGGAGTTCGAGGAGTTCGAGAAGACCTACTGGCGCACCAGCACTGCGATCGGCTTCATCTTCACCCTCGGCGCCGCCATGGGCTTTGTGGTGGGCTGCGTGATCGTCTACCAGATTCTCCATTCCGATGTCAGCGACCACCTGCCCGAGTACGCCACGCTGATGGCGATGGGTTACCCCCTGCCGCGGCTGCTCGGGGTTGTGGGGCGCGAAGGTCTCCTGCTGGCCCTCTTCGGCTACGTGCCGGCCTACCTGGCCGCCCAGGGGTTCTACAGGCTGGTGGAGAGCGGCACGAACCTGCCGGTATCGATGAATGGGGAGCGGGCGCTCCTGGTGTTCGCGATGATCCTGGCGATGTGTCTGGCATCGGCCGCCCTGGCGATGCGGCGTCTGGCAGACGCCGACCCGGCTGAGATCTTCTGATGAGCTCCGCTCCCCATTCAGCCTTGACACCTGTGCGGAGCACTCCTCTGCCATCAGCAGCCGTTGTGGCTCGGGGGCTCTGTCATAGCTTCGGCCGCGGTGAGACCCGGGTGGATGTGCTGCGCCAGGTCGACCTGATGATCGCCCCTGGGGAGGTGGTTCTGCTCACCGGTCCGTCCGGTTGCGGCAAGACCACCCTGCTCACCCTGGTGGGGGCGCTGCGGCAGATGCAGCAGGGCAGTCTCCAGGTGCTTGGTGAAGAGCTGAACGGCGCCGACCGCCGCGCTCGGCAGTGCCTGCGAAGGCACATCGGCATGATCTTCCAGGGTCACAACCTGCTGCGCTGCCTCACGGCTGAGCAGAACGTGCAGATGGGTGCAGACCTGCTGAACGACCTGAGCTACAGGGGTCGGCGTGATCGGGCCAGGCAGTGGCTGCGGGCCGTGGGCCTGGGTGAGCACCTCGCCAAGCTGCCCCACGACCTCTCCGGCGGCCAGAAGCAGCGGGTGGCCATTGCCCGGGCCCTGGCGGCCGAGCCCCAGCTGCTGCTCGCCGATGAACCCACGGCTGCCCTTGACTCGCGAACCGGTCGCGAGGTGGTGGAGCTGCTGCAGGGCCTGGCCAGGGAGCAAGGCTGCGCCGTGTTGATGGTGACCCACGATCCCCGCATCCTCGATGTGGCCGATCGCCTGCTGCGCATGGAGGATGGCCGCCTGCTGGTGGCCCAGCCATGAGGGATCGATCGTCTCTGCCAGGCCCCGATTCGGTATGGTGAGATTTGGACATCCCTACTGGAACGCCACTGCATGGCAAAGCGCAGGAATCTGAAGAAGGAAAAGCAGGAGCGCAACCGCGCCTACGCCCGCAAGTTCAAGAAGCGCAAGCTGCGCAACGATGGCCGCGGTGAAGGGGCCGGCAACGGCGTGACCGGCACCGCCAACAATGGCGGCGCCGCCGACTGATCAACTCCACGGTGCTGTCGCAGCGTCCAAGGGGATCCTCATGGGTCCCCCTTTTTTTGATTGTGAGCACTCACCTGGGCGCTGAACTGGGCGTGGACGCTGCCGGACCTGCAGAGCGATGTTCCTAAGCGTCGTCATCCCCACCTACAACCGGCTGCCGATCCTGCGCCAGTGCCTGCAGGCCCTGGAACGGCAGTGCCAGGATCCTCCGCTTGAGGGCTATGAGGTGGTGGTGGTGGATGACGGCTCCACCGATGCCACCGTTGCCTGGTTGGAGGGCGCCATCGCCGCCGGAGAACTCCCCCATCTGCGGCTCATCCGCCAAGAGCATGGCGGTCCGGCCCAGGGGCGCAACCGCGGCGTGGAGGCCGCCCGCGGGGATGTGATCGTGTTCATCGACAGCGACCTGGTGGTGGGCCCCCACTTCCTGCTCAGCCACGTCCGCAGTCTTGAGCAGGACTGGCGCCGCTCGGGCGATCGCCTCAGCTTCACCTATGGGGCGGTGATCAACACGGCTGATTTCCACAACCCCACGGCTGAGCGCCACAAGCTGCGCGACCTCTCCTGGGCCTATTTCGCCACCGGCAACGTGGCGATCGAGCGGGCCCTGCTGGAGCGGGCAGGCCTGTTCGACACCGCCTTTCACCTCTACGGCTGGGAGGACCTGGAACTGGGTGAGCGGCTGCGGGCCCTGGCGGTTCGCCTGGTGCGCTGTCCCGCCGCCGTGGGTTACCACTGGCATCCGGCCCTCAGCCTCGAGCAGATTCCCCGCCTTGTGCAGGTGGAGCAGGAGCGGGCCCGCATGGCCCTGGTGTTCTTCCGCAAGCACCCCAGCTGGCGGGTGCGCTTCATCATTCAGTACACCTGGTTGCACCTGCTGCTCTGGAATCTGCTCACCCTCGGGGGCCTGCTCAACGAGCGCAGCCTGCGTCCGCTGCTTGGCTGGCTGATCCGCAGCGGCAAACCCGCTCTGGCGATGGAGCTGCTGCGCCTGCCGCTCAACCGGATCGGCGTCCATACCCTCTTCCAGCTGGCCCGGCGCCCGGGGAGCGACGGCATCATTTGATAAGGTCTCAGGGTCCCCTAACACCGCACACCTGCGCGTTTCGGGTGATCTGAGTGCTGCGCCTTCCCCGGGGCGGCAGGTCGGTCCCTGGCAGGTGGAGGCAAACCCGAAACCCAATTCACCATGGCTGTTGTCACCCTCGCCGAAATGATGGAGGCGGGTGCCCATTTCGGGCACCAGACCCGCCGCTGGAACCCGAAGATGTCGCGCTACATCTATTGCGCGCGCAACGGTGTTCACATCATCGACCTCGTGCAGACCGCCGTCTGCATGAACAATGCTTACAAGTGGGTGCGCAGCGCCGCTCGCAGCGGCAAGCGCTTCCTGTTTGTGGGCACCAAGAAGCAGGCCTCAGAGGTGATCGCCCAGGAGGCGACCCGCTGCGGCGCCGCCTATGTGAACCAGCGCTGGCTGGGCGGCATGCTCACCAACTGGACCACGATGCGCGCCCGCATCGAGCGTCTCAAGGACCTTGAGCGCATGGAGAGCTCCGGCGCGATCGCCATGCGGCCCAAGAAGGAGGCCGCCGTGCTGCGCCGCGAACTCGACCGTCTGCAGAAGTACTTGGGAGGTCTCAAGACCATGCGCCGCCTGCCCGACGTGGTGGTGCTGGTGGATCAGCGCCGCGAGACCAACGCCGTGCTCGAGGCCCGCAAGCTGGATATCCCCCTGGTGTCGATGCTCGACACCAACTGCGATCCCGATCTCTGCGACGTGCCCATCCCCTGCAACGACGACGCCGTGCGCTCAGTGCACCTTGTGCTCAGCCGCCTGGCGGATGCCATCAATGAAGGTCGCCATGGTGCCGGCGATCAGGGTCAGGCCGACCTGGGCTGAGGCCCATCCCTCCAAACCATCCCGATACCCTCCCGTTTGCTGACCCATGGCTGAGATTTCAGCGAAGCTCGTCAAAGACCTGCGCGACAAGACCGGCGCGGGGATGATGGACTGCAAAAAGGCCCTTGCCGAGACCAACGGCGACACCGAAAAGGCCATCGAGTGGCTGCGCCAGAAGGGCATTGCCAGTGCCGAGAAGAAGTCGGGCCGCACCGCCGCCGAGGGTGCCATCGGCTCCTACATCCACACCGGCGCCCGCGTGGGTGTGCTGGTGGAGGTGAACTGCGAGACCGACTTCGTGGCCCGCGGTGAGATCTTCCAGGAGCTGATCCGCAACGTGGCGATGCAGGTCGCCGCCTGTCCTTCCGTCGACTTCGTGCGCGTGGAGGATATCCCCGCTGACGTGGCTGAACGCGAGAAGCAGATCGAGATGGGTCGCGACGATCTCGCTGGCAAGAAGGAGGAGATGAAGGAGAAGATCGTGGCCGGGCGCATCGGCAAGCGCCTCAAGGAGATGGCCCTCATGGACCAGCCCTACATCAAGGACAGCTCGATGAGCGTGGCCGAGATGGTGAAGCAGGTGGCCGGTAAAGTGGGCGAGAACATCCAGGTGCGTCGCTTCGTGCGCTTCAATCTGGGCGAAGGTATTGAGGTGGAGAAGATGGACTTCGCCGCGGAGGTGGCCGCCATGGGCGGTGCCTCCTGACCCCAGGCCGGATCCTGCCCTGCCCCTGGTGGATCCCATTCAGGCAGTGCGCCATCAGCTCAGCGCCTTCGACGCCGAGCTGCAGAGCAGCAATCCGGTGCTCTACCGCGATCTTGCCCTCTATCTCCAGGTGCTGCGCGACGGCCTGCTGAATGCAGTTCAGCAGGCCTGTTTTCATCTGGCAACCCGCTTCTATCCCGAGCGTTACTGCGGGCTTTCCCCAGAGCAGAGGGCTGGCCTGCATGCCCGCATCGGTGAGCTGGTGCAGCGCTGCTGCAGCGTGCTCACGGTGGAGCAGCTGGTGCAGCTCGCCGGCCAGATCGGCAGGGAACGGCTGCAGCAGCAGCAGCGTCGGCAGCGGGAGTTGCTGGCCCAGTTGCTCAAGTCCGGCGATGAGCTCAGCGAACGGACGTCTGATTCCGATGACGAAGCCCCCGGAGAGCAAGGGATGGTGGATGGAGGGCCCGGAGCGGAGGACGACGTCCCTTACCCACTGGGCAGCGATCCGGCGGGATCGATCCGTCTGAATGCGGAGTTGCCCGTCGACCTGGAGCGCTGGCATGGTTTGATCGCCCCTGCCATTGAGGCCGCTTCCGCTGAGAGTGCTTTCACTGAGCCCCCTGCCCAGGATGGGGAGTTCCAGGCCGAAGCCCTGCTGGAAAGCCTGCTGGAGAGCCCCGCCCCGGGCCGGCTTGTGGCCCCCTGGGATTCGCCTTCCCTGCCCACCGATCCCCAGGTCCTGCAGGTGTGGCTGGAGGGCTTCGAGCGGGCCCTGGTGCGCCGCCTGCGCAACCTCTCCCATGCCCTGAATGTGGAGCTGCTGCGCTCCGGCCTCAGCCGCAGTCTCCTGCCCCCCAGCTTGTTGCAGGCTGCCCTGCAGGGACAACTCGAACCCCAGCCCGCCCCCGCCAACCTGCTGCGCCTGCAGGTGCCCCTGGCGCCTGACAGTGGTGGCGACTTTGACAGTGTGGCCCTGCTGCTGCGGCTCAGCGACCTGGAGCTCGACCAACCGCGACTGCGCAGCTGCCGCAGCCGCTGGCAGCGGCACCGCCAGGAGATACGCAGAATGGCCGAGCGCACGCGCCGCCTGCGGCGGCAACTTCAGAGGCTCGAGGCGGAACGGCTGTGGCACCAGGACAATCCCAGCCCGCTACCACCGCCGGATCCCAGCCCGCCTTCGACGAGGGCTGGCTGAGAACCCTGCAGCAGGCCCTGCAGCTGGAGACCGACCGAGGGTGCTCCAACCTGATGGGCCGCCGCGAGCGATTCAGCGCTTTTCTCGCCCGCTCCCTGCGCGAGCCTCCGCCTGGCCCCCCAGCGCCGGCCTGCTTCGGCCAGCTCTCCAGCCGCTTCGAGCTCTACGAGCAGCTGAGTGTCAGCCAGCGCCAGGCCCTGGTGGCCCAGTGCCGCCAACAGCTGCACCAGTGGCGCCAGCAGCAGCGACCCGTGCTGCCTCTGGCCCCGCCCCGGCTGCGCCTGGCATCGGCCGAAACAGCCGCCGGGTCTGCCATTCCTGGCGCCCCCCTGCGCCTCGAGATGCCCCTCGGCGAGGTGCGCGGGGTGGGCCCGAAGACCGCCGCCCGCCTGGCCCAGCTCGGCCTGTTCGTGGTGCGCGATCTGCTGCACCACTACCCCCGCGACTACCTCGACTACGCCAATCTGGTGCGCATCAACGGACTGGAGCCTGGACGCACCGCCACGATCGTGGCCACGGTGCGCCGCAGCCACGCCTTCACCAGTCCGCGCAATCCCCAGCTGGCGATCCTGGAGCTGCAGCTGGGCGACGCCACCGGCCGCCTGCGCGTGAGCCGCTTCTTTGCCGGCCGCCGCTTCACCACGCCGGGCTGGCTGAAGCTGCAGCAGCGCCAGTTCCCCGCCGGGGCCACGGTGGCCGTGAGCGGCCTGGTCAAGGAGAGCGCCTACGGCCCCCAGTTCCAGGACCCGTTGATCGAAGTGCTGGAGAGCCCCCAGGCGCCGGTGCGCTCCCAGGAGATCGGCCGGCTGATCCCGGTGTATGGCCTCACCGAGGGCCTCGCTGCCGACCGCATGCGCCAGCTGATGGCGGCTGTGTTGCCCCAGGTGGCCCACGGCCCCGAACCCTTGCCCCAGGCTCTGCGGCAGCGCGAAGGGCTGCTGGAGCGGTCCACCGCCCTGCTGCAGATCCACCAGCCCCGCAACCAGGCTGAGCTCCAGGCCAGCCGGCGGCGGCTGGTGTTCGATGAGTTTCTGCTGATGCAGCTCGGCCTGCTGCAGCGGCGCCGGGAGCTGCGCCAGCGGCCCGCGCCCAGCCTCGACCCCGCCGTTGCCGTGCTGCTCGAGCGCTTCCTGGCGCTGCTGCCCTTTGGCCTCACCGGCGCCCAGCAGCGGGTGCTGGCCGAGATCCGGGCCGACCTGGCCCGCCCCCAGCCGATGGCCCGTCTGGTGCAGGGGGATGTGGGCAGCGGCAAGACCGTGGTGGCGATCGCCGCCCTGCTGCTCGCAATCGACAGCGGCTGCCAGGGGGCGCTGATGGCCCCCACCGAGGTGCTGGCCGAGCAGCACCACGCCACCCTCTGCCACTGGTTGCCCCAGCTGCATGTGAGCTGCGCCCTGCTCACGGGTTCCACCCCGCTGCGCCGCCGCCGCCAGTTGCTCACCGACCTGGCCAACGGCCAGCTGCAGCTGCTGGTGGGCACCCATGCCCTGCTGGAGGATCCCGTGCAGTTCGCCCGCCTCGGGCTGGTGGTGGTGGACGAGCAGCACCGCTTCGGCGTGCGCCAGCGGGATCGCCTGCTGCACAAGGGTCTGCAGCCCCACCTGCTCACCATGACCGCTACGCCGATCCCGCGCACCCTGGCGCTGTCGGTGCATGGCGATCTCGACGTGAGCCAGATCGACGAGCTGCCCCCTGGCCGTACCCCCATCCGCACCCGGCTGCTCTCGGGGGGAGAGCGCCACCAGGCCTACGAGCTAATCCGCCAGGAGGTGGCGGCTGGCCAGCGGGCCTACGTGGTGTTGCCGCTGGTGGAGGAATCGGAGAACAGTGACCTGCGCTCGGCGGTGGAGGTGCACCAGCAGCTCAGCGCCGAGGTGTTCGCCGACCTGCAGGTGGGGCTGCTGCATGGCCGGATGGCCAGCGCCGACAAGCAGGCGGCGATCGGTGCCTTCGCCGCTGGCCACACCCAGGTGCTGGTGAGCACCACGGTTGTGGAGGTGGGGGTGGATGTGCCTGAGGCCAGCGTGATGGTGGTGGAGCACGCCGAGCGCTTCGGCCTGGCCCAGCTGCACCAGCTGCGCGGCCGGGTGGGCCGGGGCGCTGCCGCCTCCCACTGCCTGCTGATCCATGAGGGTCGCAATGCCCAGTCGCGCCAGCGTCTCGACGTGCTGGTGCGCTCCAGTGATGGCTTTGAGATCGCCGAGATGGACCTGCGCCTGCGCGGTCCCGGCCAGGTGCTGGGCACCCGCCAGAGCGGCCTGCCGGACCTGGCCCTGGCCAGCCTCTGCGATGACGGCGAGGTGCTGGAGCGGGCCAGGCTGGTGGCCGAGGAGATCCTCGCGGCCGATCCCCTGCTGCAGCGGCACCCTGAACTGGGCCAGCTGCAGCAGCAGCAGCGCCAGCAGCTCAGCGAGGCGGTGCGGCTCAACTGAGGGCCCTGCCGGCCTGCACACTGGGGGCCCACAGGTCAGGTTCATGCAGCGACGTCCCTGGAACGACCGGCCGATCGCCGATCTGGGTGAAGCCCTGCTGGCTCTGCCGACCGATCTGCTGCGCCTGGAACCCCATCCCTATGCCTCCCTGGGCGCGCCCTACGGCAGCGGGGCCTGCCCGTTCCGCCTCCGCCAGGGGGTGATCCGGCGGTTGCTGGAGGCTCAGACCCTGCTCCAGAGACAGCATCCCAACTGGTGTCTGGCGATTTTTGACGCCTGGCGGCCTTTGGCCGTGCAGGCGTTCATGGTGGAGCACGCCACCGGCGAGCTCTGCCGCGAGCGGGGCATCGATCCCGCCCAGCCATCGGCGGCACGGGAGCAGGTCGTGGCCGATGTGGGCCGGTTCTGGGCGCCGCCCAATCCCGATCCGGCCGCTCCCCCGCCCCACAGCACCGGGGCTGCCGTGGATCTCACCTTGGCCCGGAGGCTGGACATGGGGGTGCACGAGCTGCTGGAGATGGGCTCGGAGATCGACGCGATCGGTGCGCTCTCCGAGCCCGATCACTTCAGCCTGCGGGCCGCCGCATGCGCTGATCCACAGCAGCGGCAAACCTTCCTGCGCTTTCATGGCCATCGCCAGGCCCTGCGGGAGGTGATGGTGGCAGCCGGCTTCGTGCAGCATCCCAATGAGTGGTGGCACTTCAGTTGGGGCGACCAGCTCTGGGCCTGGCGAAGTGGCGCCCCCCTGGCGCACTACGGCCGAATCGACAGCACGGTTGAAACCGACTAATTCATTGGGCTGGACAGGGATCAGGCCAGCGCCAGCAGGCGCTGCACCTCGTCGCGGCCACTGCTCACCACGAAGTCACCGAAGCCCCTGCGCATGCCGGTCTGGTGCCAGGCCAGCAGCAGCGGCTCCAGGGTGGCCTCCATCGCCTCCAGCGGCATCTTCTCCAGGTAGGGCTCGGCCAGTCGGCTGAGCTGGGCACTGCCTCCCAGCCACAACTGGTACTGATCCACTCCACTGCCCACCAGTCCGATCTCGGCCATGTAGGGGCGGGCGCAGCCATTCGGGCAGCCGGTCATGCGCACCAGCACGGGCTTGCTGATGTCCAGTCGCTCGAGCAGGGTCTCCAGCCGTTCCAGCACAGCCGGGAAGATCCGCTCGGCCTCGGTGACCGCCAGGCCGCAGAGGGGGAGGGCCGGACAGGCGATGCCGTGGCGGCTGAGCAGGCTGGTTTCCTCGGGATTCTCCCAGCCCAGTTCGGCCAGCTTCTGGCGCAGGCTGCTGCGCTGGCTGGTGCCGATGTTGCAGAGCAGGATGTCCTGGTTGGGGGTGAGTCGCAGCTCCAGCTTGAAGGTGTCCACCAGCTCCCGCAGCCCCGACTTCTGCTCGCCGCTGAGGCGTCCGCAGAGCAGGGGGAGCCCCACGAACCAGAGGCCAGCGCTCTGGCGGTGCCAGCCCAGGTAGTCCTCCAGTTTGCGGCGGGGTTCGGCACGCAGGCTCCGGATCGGATGGCTGAAATAGCGGCTCTTGAGCTCGTCGCGGAACCAGTCCACCCCGCGGTCGTGGATCAGGTATTTCATGCGGGCGTGCCGCCGCTGCACCCGATCGCCGTGGTCCCGCTGCAGTGCCACGATCGCCTGCACCAGATCGAGCACGTGCTCCTGCTCCACGTAGCCGAGGGGGTCGGCCGTACGGGCGAAGGTCTCTTCCTTGTTATGGGTGCGGCCCATGCCGCCACCCACATACACATTGCAGCCCTGGGGCCGGCCCTGGGGGTCCGAGAACAGCACCAAGCCCACGTCCTGGGTGAGCAGGTCCACGGAGTTGTCACCGGGCACGGTGACGGCCACCTTGAATTTGCGGGGCATGTAGGTGTCGCCGTAGAGCGGCTCCTGGCCATCGCCGCTGAACACCCCACCCTCCCGCTGGCGCTCCTTCACCCGCCGGGTGGGGGCAGTGGGTTTGATCCTGTAGCTGAGATCGCCGTCGACCCACATGTCCAGGTACGACCCTTCAGCCGCCTGGGGAGTCAGCAGGTCGGCGATGTCATCGGCCAGCTGGCGGGCCGCCGGATACCCCCCTTTGGCGTAGGGGGCCGCCGGGGCCATCACATTGCGGTTGATATCGCCACAGGCGGCCAGGGTGGAGCCCAGGTGGCGCACGATCGTGCCGATCACCTCCCTGAGGTTTTCCTTGTGCACCCCGTGCATCTGGAAGGCCTGGCGGGTGGTGACCCGCAGCGTGCCATTGCCCAGCCGGTCGGCCAGCTCGTCCATGGCCAGAAAGAGGTCGCTTGAGATGCGGCCGCCGGGACTGCGCAGCCGCAGCATCATCTGCCAGTCCTTCTCGCGACCCTTCTGGCGGTTGTCGCGATTGTCCTGTTGGTAACTGCCGTGAAACTTCAGAATCTGAACCGCGTTCTCACTGAAATTGGGCAGCTCGTTGCCCAGCTCGGTGTAGAGCGGCTCGCGCAGATGGCCGCTTCCCGCCTTCAACTGCTCGAACTTGGTGGGCCCAGCAGATACCCCGGCAGACACGGCCACACGCATGCTTCATGGACCCCACGACCGTAGCGAACAGGCTGGGACCCACGGCGGTCCGGCGTCGATCTCCGCAACAGCCGGCAGCGGGTGAATCCATAGAGTTGGCGGCTTCCATGGCCTGCCCGCGTGTCCACCTTTCTGCTGGAGATCGGAACTGAGGAGCTCCCGGCTGATTTCGCCCGCCTGGCCCTGCCCCAGCTGGAGGAGCAGGTGCGGCGCGATCTCGAGCAGCTGCGGCTGCCCTTCGCCTCCCTCCAGGTCACCAGCACCCCCCGCCGGCTGGCGCTGGTGGTGGAGGGGCTGGCGACAGGCCAGCCTGATCGAGAGGAGGAACGCAAGGGGCCGCCGGCCGCCCAGGCCTTCCAGAACGGAGCACCCAGCCCGGCGGCGGTGGGATTTGCCAGGCGCTGCGGCGTGGATCCAGCGGCCCTGGAGGTGCGCGACACGCCCAAGGGACCATTCGTGTTCGCCCTGGTGGTGGAGCGGGGCCGTGACACGGCCAGCCTGCTGACGGAGCTGGTGCCGGCCTGGATCGAAGCCCTGCAGGGCCGTCGGTTCATGCGTTGGGGGGAGGGGGACTGCCGCTTCTCCCGGCCGATCCGCTGGCTGGTGGCCCTGCTCGATGCCAGCGTGCTGCCGGTGCGTCTCACCAGCTGCGACCCGCCGCTGGTGGCCCAGGCCCGCAGCCGCGGCCACCGCCTTGTGGCGGGGGACGTGCCGATCCACTCCGCCAGCAGCTACCGCCAGGATCTGGCAGTGGCGGGCGTGGAGGTGGACCGGGCCAGTCGGGCCAGCACGATCCAGAGCGCGGTGGCCGCAGCGGCCAGCCGCCATCAGGCCGAACCTGACCTGCCACAGGAGTTGTTCGAGGAGCTGGTGGATCTGGTGGAAGCCCCCCTGCCCCTGGAGGGCACGATTGCCGACCGCTACCTCGACCTGCCGGCGGAGGTGCTCTGCACCGTGATGCGTTCTCACCAGCGCTACGTGCCCCTGATCCAGCGCCGGGCCGCCCACGACCCCCTGGCCCTCCAGGCTCGGGGCATCGTGCAACCGCACTTTCTCTGCATCGGCAATGGCCTGGCTGCCGCCGAGGCCACGGTGCGGCGCGGCAATGAACGGGTGCTCAAGGCCCGTCTGGCCGATGCCGAGTTCTTCCTGCAGGCCGACCGGGCCGTGGCCAGCATCGATCGCCGTGACCAGTTGGCCAGCGTCACCTTCGCGGCCGGCCTCGGATCACTGCGTGACCGGGTGGACCGGCTGGAGTGGTTCACCGACGCCCTGCTGGAGCTGTTGCCCCTCGATTCCGTCGCCGCCGGCCACGCCCGCCGTGCCGCCCACCTCTGCAAACACGATCTCGTGAGCCAGATGGTGGGCGAATTCCCCGAGCTGCAGGGGGTGATGGGCGCCAAGTACCTGGTGGCCGAAGGGGAGCCGCGCGATGTGGCCCTGGCCGTGCTGGAGCACTATCTCCCACGTGGGGCCGGCGATGCCCTGCCGTCCTCCGAGACCGGGGCGGTGCTGGCCCTGGCTGAGCGGCTGGAGCTGCTGCTGAGCATCTATGCCAAGGGGGAGCGGCCCAGCGGCTCCTCGGATCCCTACGCCTTGCGCCGGGCCGGCAATGGCATCCTCCTGATCCTGTGGAGCCAGGGCTGGCGGCTGGATCTGCGGGCCCTGCTGCAGCGGGCAGCGGGCCACTGGGCCGCGTCCCTGCCGCAGCTGACGGTGGATCCCGAGCAGCTCTGCAACGACCTCAGCGACCTGTTGCGCCAGCGGCTGGTGACCCTGCTGGAGGAGCAGGGGGTAGATGGCGATCTGGTGCAGGCGGTGGCAGGCGATTCCGTGCCACTGGAGCGCCTGTTGCGCGATCCCGCCGATGCCCATGGCCGGGCCGCCCTTCTGGCCGACCTGCGTGCCAGCGGCCGCCTGGAGGCCGTGCGGGCGGTGGTCACCCGGGCCGCCCGCCTAGCCAGCAAGGGAGATCTGCCCATGGGCAAGCTGGATCCCCAGGGGGCGGTGGACGCCGCCCTGTTTGAAACCGCCAGCGAGGCCGCCATACTCCATGTGCTTGAGGAGCTGGCTCCGGTGGCCACAAGTTGCGCTGAGAGCCGCTATGGCCGTCTGGCGGATGGCCTGGCGGCTGCAGCGCCAACTCTGGCGGCCTTCTTTGACGGCGAGCAGAGCGTGCTGGTGATGGCGGATGACATTGCCATCCGCACCAACCGCCTCAACCTGCTGGGTCTGCTCCGCAACCAGGCTTCCGTGCTGGCTGACTTCAGCCGGATCTCAGGCTGAAGTCAGCCAGCACAACGGAGCTCAGGCCACGCCTGCCGGCTGCCTGTCCTGGGCCTCCTGGACAGGCTCATTTGTGGCGCTGGTTGGTGGGGCGGCAGCGGCCTGCTTCTTCTCACGGGAGGCGTTGATGCCACCCTTGATGCTGCTCACGGCCAGCATGGCGTTGACTTCGTCGTCGGAGCGCACCGTGCTAGGCACGGGCTTGTAGCTCTGGGGAGCCAGGGCATTGCCCCGCAGCACGGCACCGAGGGTGAGCAAGGTGAGTTTGAGCTGCTGCCAGGGGTTCATCGCCACCACCCGCTTGTAGAGGTAGCTGTCAAAGGTGAGCCGCTGCACGTCCTTGTCATCGCACATCTCCACAAAGGCTTCGCGGGCCGCATCGTTGCGGTAGAAGATGTTCTGGAGAATTTCCAGCACCTTGTAGGTGGCGCCGTACTGGCGATCCCACTTCTTGAGGTACTTCTTGAGGTCGGCTTCGCCAGGCACCCGCTTGCCGCCCTGGCTGGCGGCCACGATTTCCTCGGCGCACATCCGGCCGCTCTTGGCAGCGAAGTAGATGCCTTCGCCGGAGCTCTTGGTCACGTAGCCCGCGGCATCGCCTACAAGAGCCATGCGGCCTACCACGCGCCGGGGGCGGGGATGCTCGGGGATGGGGTGCGCCTCCACCTTGATCACCTCGCCATTCACCAGGCGCTTGCGGGCACGCTCGCGGATGCCCACCTGCAGGCTCTTGATCAGCGACTGGTTCTCCTGCATGGTGCCGGTGCCCACGGCCACGTGGTCGTATTTGGGAAACACCCAGGCGTAGAAGTCGGGCGACACATCGGTGCCCACATACATCTCCGCCAGGTCTTCGTAGTACTTCATCTCCTCAGGAGGCAGCTTGATGCGCTCCTGGAAGGCGATGGCCACGTTGTAATCGCCGGCATCCATGGCCTTGGCCACCCGGCTGTTGGCCCCATCGGCACCGATGATCAGGTCCACTTCCAGGGATTTGGTCACACCGGTGGCCTCACCCTCGCTGTAGTCGGAGTAGGTGAGGGTGTAGGGCCCCTGACGGTTCGCCCCGGTGTCGATCTTGGTGACCAGGCCATTCACCAGGTGGGCGCCCAGCTCGGCGGCCCGGTTGCGCAGGAAGGAATCCATCACCTCCCGGCGGCACATGCCGATGTACTCGTCCTCGTTATCCAGATGGATGTCCACCTCCCGGTTGGAGGGGGAGATCATCCGCATGTTGCGAACCTTGCGATCAATGATCGACTCCGGCAGGTCGAACTCCGCCACCATGCAGAGGGGAATGGCACCTCCGCAGGGTTTGGCGTTGTCGAGCTTGCGTTCAAAGATCCAGGTCTGGATGCCCGCCTTGGCCAGCACCTCAGCGGCGCAGGACCCACTGGGGCCGCCGCCCACCACTGCCACACGCAACATCGAGAAACGCTCCGCCCGGATTGAGAAGTGGCTGGAAGCTAACACTGTTGAACGCGTGCCTGGGGCCCGATCCGGCCGCGCCACCTAGGATCTTTATGCCTGTTCTATGCCAGCCGGTCGAACGCCATCGCCAGCCGCCCTTCCAAATCAGCGCCCTTTTCCTCACCGCCTGAGCGAACCGGCGGCAGGCCTCTGCGTGCCCTGCAGGGTGGACGGGCACGCCGCATGGCCAGCAACGACATCCCGATCGCTCAGCGCTCCACCCCGGCCCTGCCCACGCGCCCGGGAGTGCTCAGCCGTGTCGGCCTCGCCGGTCTGATCACAGTGCTTGTGGGGGGCTCCCTGGTCCTGGTGTTTCCCGCGCAGTTCCGCCGCTGGCTCTCCCCTCCCCCCGTCGAAGGGCTGAATGCCCGCCCGAGCGCCGATGGCCGGCTGCTCGGGCACTTCCCCTATGCCGAGGCCGCCGCGGCTGATCTGGTGGAAGTGAGCCCCGGGCAGGCCCTGCATCGCGATGCGGCGTCTGCCCTGCTGGCGATGCAACGGGCCGCCGCCGCCGACGGGATCAGCCTCACGGTGCTCAGTGCGTTCCGCCCGATCGCCCTGCAGAAAGACCTCTTCTTTGCGGTGAAATCGGAGCGCAACCAGAGCGCCTTGCAGCGCTCCCGGGTGAGTGCACCCCCTGGCTTTTCCGAACACAGCACGGGCTACGCCGTGGATCTCGGCGATGGGCGGGCTCCCCAGGCCAACCTTTCGGAAGGCTTCGCCGCCACGGACGCCTTCCGCTGGTTGCAGGCCAATGCCGCCCGCCATCACTTCATCCTCTCCTTCCCAGCCGGCAACCCCCAGGGCGTGAACTACGAGCCCTGGCACTGGCGCTTCGAGGGCACGGCCGAGGCCCTCAAACACTTTGAACCGGCCCAGCGTCTGGCCCGCTGACATGGTGCCCCGCACTCCGGAGCTGCTGGCTCCGGCCGGTACCTGGGAGGCCCTGAGGGCCGCCGCTGCCAACGGCGCCGATGCCGTGTATTTCGGCGTGGAGTGCTTTAACGCCCGCATGCGGGCGGCCAACTTTCAGCAGCGGGAGCTGCCGTCCATCGTTCAGTGGCTGCACCGCCGGGGGGTGAAGGCCTACCTCACCCTGAATGTGCTCGTGTTCAGCGATGAGCTGCACCAGGCCGGCCAGCTGGTGCTGGCCGCCGCCGCCGCCGGGGTGGATGCCCTGATCGTCCAGGACATCGGCCTAGCCCGCCTCGCGGCGGCCCTGGCCCCGGATCTGGCGGTGCATGCTTCCACCCAGATGTCGATCACCAGTGCCGCCGGCGTGGCCCAGGCCGTGGCCCTGGGATGCCGCCAGGTGGTGCTGGCACGGGAGCTGAGCCTGCGCGATCTGCAACGCCTGCAGTGCCAGCTGGGCGAGCGGGGACTGGATGTGCCGCTGGAGGTGTTCGTGCACGGCGCCCTGTGCGTGGCCTACTCCGGCCAGTGCCTCACCAGTGAGGCCCTCGGCCAGCGCAGCGCCAACCGCGGCGAATGTGCCCAGGCCTGTCGTTTGCCCTACCAACTCATGGTGGACGGCGAACCCCTGGATCTTGCCGACCAGCGCTATCTGCTGTCGCCCCAGGATCTGGCCGCCTGGGAACTGGTGCCCCAGCTTGCCGAGCTGGGGATCGCCAGCCTCAAGATTGAGGGGAGGCTCAAGGAGGCCAGCTATGTGGCGGTGGTCACGGACGCCTACCGCCGCAGCCTCGACCAATGGCAGGACGGCGGCCCCCAGTCCGCCCTCTCCAGCGACGACCGCCGCCGCCTGGAACTGACGTTTTCCAGGGGCCTGTCCACAGGCTGGCTCGCGGGCATCGACCATCGCCGGCTCGTGCACGGACGCTGGAGCAAGAAGCGGGGGCCGTTGATCGGCAGGCTGGAGGCGCTGGAACGAGGCGGCTGGTGTGTGCTGCGCACGCCGGAAGCCCTCAAGCCGGGTAACGGAGTGGTGTTCGAGGCGCTGGGCCGTGATCCTCTTTCCCCTCCCCAGGAAGTGGGAGGTCGGGTGATGGCCGTCGTCACTCGCGGGCCCGGACGGCAGGCCGTGCGTCTCGGTCCGGCCAGGGTGCCCGTCGCCCAGCTTGCTCCGGGCAGTCCCTGTTGGCTCAGCAGTGATCCTGCGCTGGAGAGGGAGGCGCAGCGTCTGGCCCGCCAGAGCCCCCCTGAGCGACCCCGTCCGTTGGCCTTGCAGGTGCTGGGTAGGATGGGGGAACTCCTGCGGATCAGGGTGCTCTCGGCCCCCCCGCTCACCGCTGCCGATCTCCAACCCCTGCAGGTGCTGAGTACCGCTCCCCTGGAGCAGGCCCGTGCTGCCGGTCTTGATCGGGAGCGGCTGCGGGCGCAACTGGGTCGACTGGGCGGCACCGGCTGGGGGCTGGCGGAGCTGGAGCTCCACCTTCCGGATGGCCTGTTCCTGCCGGTGGCCGAACTCAATCACCTGCGGCGCCAACTGGTGGACCAGCTGGCCCTGCTTCTGGAGCGAGCCGATCCCTCCCCAGCCCGCACGGCTCCCTCGCCCCCGTCAGGGCCTGGCCCCTCTCTGCCCCTGCTGATCCAGCAGCTCGCTCCTGCCACGCCCCCGCCGGCCCCCATGGGGCCATCACTGGTGGTGCTGGTGCGCGATCTGGCGCAGCTGCGGGCATTGCGCGATCTGCCCCTGCACAGCGTGGTAGCCGATCTGGACCAGCCACGCCAGCTACGCGAGGCGGTGGCGATCGGCCAGGGCTGCTGGCCGGGAGGGTTGTGGCTGGCCGGGCCTCGCATCACCCGGCCCGATGAGGCCTGGAGCCTGGAGCCCCTGCTGCGCAGCCGTGCCGACGGCTATCTGGTGCGCAATGCCGACCAGCTGGAGCGGCTCTCCGGCCTGGCTCCCTGTGTGGGCGATTTCAGCCTGAATGTGGCCAACCCGCTCTCCCTGGCCTGGTTCCTCGACCACTGGCGGCTCGAGCGGGTCTGCGCCAGCTACGACCTCGACCTACCCCAGTTGCTGGCGCTGCTGCGGGGCTCGCCGGCGGGTCGTCTGGAGGTGACGGTGCACCAGCACATGCCCCTCTTTCACATGGAGCACTGCCTGTTCTGCGCCTTTCTCTCCGACGGCCACGACCACACCGACTGCGGCCGCCCCTGTGAGCAGCATCTGGTGCAGCTGCGTGACCGCTCCGGGGCCGACCATCCCCTGCGGGCCGACCTCGGTTGCCGCAACACCCTGTTCAACGCCAGGGCTCAGTCGGCGGCGGAGGCCATTCCCGTGCTGCTGGAGCACGGTGTGACCCACCTCCGACTGGAGCTCCTCGACGACGACGCCAGCACGGCCCGCCGGCGCGTGGGGCTCTATCTCGACGTGCTGGAGGGACGCCTGAGCGGCCGTGAGCTCTGGCAACGGGAACAGCTGGACAGTCGCCTCGGCGTGACCCGGGGCAGCCTTAAGCCCCAGGTGTCCAGCGGCGGGCGTTCCAGAGCTGGGACAGGTTGAGATAAGCTGAAACATTCCGATTCAGTCGGTGCCCACCCCGTGCGGGCAGCTCTGTTGATCGGGGCCTGTGCTGAGGCTTGCCTGAGACAGCTCCCCTGGCCTGATCCCTCTGCCATCCAGCCCGGATCGACCCCACCAACTGTCTACCCGTACCACTGTCTACCCGCACCACTGTCAAACGGCCCGCTGTCCACCGGCCCGCTGTCCACCGGCCCGCTGTCTCGCTGTCGATCCCGCCGACAACCTCGGACATCCGTCTGTCCCTGGCTGCACCAGCCCCCTATCCCTTCCCCTTTCAGGATTGTTTATGAGCGCCGTCCATCCCGGCACGCCGATTCGCAATATCGCGATCATTGCCCACGTTGACCACGGCAAAACCACCCTGGTGGACGCGCTGCTGGCCCAGTCCGGCATCTTCCGCGACAACGAGGCGGTGCCCACCTGCGTGATGGACTCCAACGACCTGGAGCGGGAGCGCGGCATCACCATCCTCTCCAAGAACACTGCTGTCGACTACGAGGGGATCCGCATCAACATTGTCGACACCCCCGGCCACGCCGACTTCGGCGGCGAGGTGGAGCGGGTCCTGGGCATGGTGGATGGCTGCCTGCTGATCGTGGATGCCAACGAGGGGCCCATGCCCCAGACCCGTTTCGTGCTCAAGAAGGCCCTGGAGAAGGGTCTGCGCCCGATCGTGTTCGTGAACAAGATCGACCGGGCCCGGGTGGATCCCGAGGTGGCTGTCGACAAGGTGCTCGATCTGTTCCTGGAACTGGGCGCTGACGACGACCAGTGCGATTTCCCCTATCTGTTCGGCAGCGGCATGGGCGGCTACGCCAAGCCGGACATGAAGACCGACAGCGACACGATGAAGCCGCTGTTCGACGCCATCCTGCGCCATGTGCCGCCGCCGGTGGGCGACCCTGAGAAGCCCCTGCAGCTGCAGGTCACCACTCTGGATTACAGCGATTTTCTCGGCCGGATCATGATCGGCCGCATCCACAACGGTGTGATCAGGGCCGGCCAGCCCGCCGCCCTGATCCGCGACGATGGCTCCATCAAGCGGGGCCGCATCAGCAAGCTGCTGGGCTTCCAGGGCCTGCAGCGGGTGGAGATCGAGCAGGCCAGCGCCGGCGATCTGGTGGCGGTGGCCGGTTTCGATGAGGTGAACATCGGCGAGACGATCGCCTGCCCCGACAACCCGGAGGCCCTCCCCCTGATCAAGGTGGACGAACCCACCCTGCAGATGACCTTCGTGGTCAATGATTCCCCCTTTGCCGGCAAGGAGGGAAAATTCGTGACCAGCCGCCAGGTGCGCGACCGCCTGCAGCGGGAACTGCTCACCAACGTGGCCCTGCGGGTGGAAGACACCGATTCCCCTGACCGCTGGGCGGTGAGCGGTCGCGGCGAGCTGCACCTGGGCATTTTGATCGAAACGATGCGCCGCGAGGGCTATGAGTTCCAGGTGAGCCAGCCCCAGGTGATCTTCCGCACGATCGACGGCACCCCCCACGAGCCGTTCGAAACTCTTGTGCTGGATGTGCCCGAGGAATCGGTGGGCGCCTGCATCGAGAAGTTGGGCATCCGCAAGGCGGAGATGCAGAACATGGAGAACACCAACGACGGCCGCACCCAGCTGGAGTTCCTGGTGCCATCCCGCGGCCTGATCGGCTTCCGCGGCGAGTTCATCCGCGCCACCCGCGGCGAGGGGATCATGAGCCACTCCTTCCTCGACTACCGGCCGATGCAGGGCGACTTCGACACCCGCCGCAACGGTGTGCTGATCGCCTTCGAGGAGGGCACGGCCACCTTCTATGCCCTCAAGAACGCCGAGGATCGCGGCCAGTTCTTCATCACCCCGGGAACCAAGGTGTACAAGGGGATGATCATCGGCGAGAACAACCGGCCCCAGGATCTGGAGATCAACGTCTGCAAGACCAAGCAGCTCACCAACATGCGCTCGGCGGGCGCTGAGGAGCTGGATACCCTGCAGGCACCGATGCAGATGACCCTGGAGCGGGCGCTGGAGTACATCGGTCCCGACGAGATGCTGGAGGTGACTCCCGAGTCGATCCGTCTGCGCAAGCTGCCAGCCAAGAAGCCGGCCAAGCGCTGAGGCTGTTCAAGCGCTGGCGATCATGTTGTTGGTGGATTCCCAGGACGCCGATGAACAGGCATTGAGCCGGGACCCGCGCCTGCTGGCGGCGGTGGACCAGTTCAATGCCGGCGAGTGGTATGCCTGCCACGACGGACTCGAGGAGCTCTGGCACGAGACCGCCGGAGCGATGCGCCCCGTTCTCCAGGGCATCCTGCAGATTGCCGTGGGCCAGCTCCATCTCAGCCGGGGCAATCAGCGAGGCGCCCTGATCCTCACCGGGGAGGGACTGGGCCGCCTGCAGCGCTGCGGCGATCAGGCCCTGGACCTGGATCTGCAGGCCCTGCGGGAGCAGGCCAGGGCCTGGCTCGAGGTGCTGCAGCTGGAGCAGGACGCCGCCCAGCTCTCCCCACCCAGCCTGAAGCGGGTGCAATCCCCGGGCTCTCTGTAAATTTGGAAGCGTTGCCCGGAGCCCTGCCCATCACTGCCCTGTTGCGTCAAGGCCGCTCTCCAGGACTACTGCTCGGTCTCACCCTGTGTGCCCTGGCCGCCGGCAGCGTCGGCCATGCCGAGCCGCAGGTGGTGACCCCCACCACCGGGGTTGTGTCGATCGAATCCGATGTGCAGCGCGCCGACAACTTCACCGGCGTGGTCACGGCCAGCGGCAATGTGCGCATCGTGTACCCGGACCGCCGCCTGGTGGCCACCGCTCGCCAGGCCCAGTACTTCAGCCGGGAGGGTCGGGTCGTGCTCAGTGGCGACGTGGATGTGATCCAGGCCGACGGCCCTTCGCTGCGAGCGGAGCAGATCACCTATCTGGTGGACCAGCAGCGGCTGATCGCCGAGCCCACCAAGGGCCAGCAGGTGCTCAGCAACTTTCCGATCGCACCGCTGACAACTGACAAGCCCGATCGCCCCACCCCATGAGCCTGGTGCTCGACGATGTGCTTCTGGCCCTTGGCGGCCGGGTGCTCGTGAACCACGTCTCCATCCAGCTCGACCCAGGGGAGGTGGTGGGTCTGCTCGGACCGAACGGGGCCGGGAAGACCACCACCTTTGGCCTGGTCACTGGCCTGCTCCGCCCCGACCAAGGCAGGGTATTGCTGGATGGACGCAGCATCGAGGTGCTGTCCATGCCCCAGCGGGCGCGCCTGGGGATCGGCTACCTCCCCCAGGAGGCCAGTGTGTTCCGCCAGCTCACTGTTCGCCAGAACCTGGAACTCGCCCTGGAACAGAGTGGGGTCGCCCGCCAGCAGCGCCGGGGGAGGCTGGATTCCCTGGTGGAGGAATTCCACCTCACGGCCTTCCAGCACAGTCAGGGTCAACAGCTCTCCGGTGGCGAGCGCCGGCGCTGTGAAGTGGCCCGCGCCCTGGCTGTGGGGGAGCAGGGGCCCCGCTATCTGCTGCTCGATGAGCCGTTTGCCGGAGTGGATCCGATCGCGGTGGCCGACCTGCAGGAGCTGATCGCCGGCCTGCGCCAGCGCGGCATGGGCATCCTGATCACCGATCACAACGTGCGCGAAACCCTGGCCATCACCGACCGGGCCTACATCCTGTCGGAAGGCGAGATTCTGGCGGCCGGCAACTCCAGCACCGTGGGCGACGATCCCCAGGTGCGACGCCACTATCTCGGCGAGGGCTTCAGGTTGTGAACGCTCTCCTGCGCCGATTCAGGTCTGTTCTGCAGGTCCGCAAACGCCTGCCCCTGCTCGATCGCTGGCTGCTCTCCGAACTGCTGGGCCCCCTGCTGTTCGGCATCGCCTCCTTCACAGCGGTCTCCCTATCGGTGGGCGCCGTGTTCGAGCTGGTGCGCCGGATCGCCGAATCCGGTTTGCCCCTGGATGTGGCCGCCCGCGTGCTGCTGCTCGAGCTGCCCTCCTTTCTGGTGCTCTCGTTCCCGATGGCCACGCTGATGGCCACCCTGCTCACCTACAGCAAGCTCACGGGAAACAGCGAACTCACCGCCCTGCGAAGCGTGGGGGTGCCCACCTGGCGGATGGTGGTGCCGGCCCTGGCTCTTGCCCTGGTGATGAGTCTGCTCACCTTCGCCTTCAACGAGGCCCTGGTTCCGCACACCCTGGTGCAGGCCAAGGCCACCCTCAATCGGGCGATCGGCCGGGCCGTGGCAGGTGAACAGAGGAACCGCGTCACCTACACCCGTTTCGGGCAGATCGTTGCAGAGGATGGCTCCAAGGAGAGGGCACTCACCCATTTCTTCTATGCCCAGCGCTTCAATGAGGGGGTGATGGAACAGGTCACGCTGCTCGATCTTTCCCGTGCTGGCCAGCGGTTGATGCTCACTGCAGAGAAGGCCCGGTGGAGCGAGGAGGAGGCTCAATGGGAATTCATCGACGGCCATGTCTACGTGGTTGCCGATGGTGAAGATGCCCCCAACACCTCCGCCCGGTTTGATCGCTATCTCTATCCCCTGGGCAATCAGCCGATCCGTGTCGCCGAATTGCCCACGGATGCCAACACCATGACCATTGGCCAGGCGCGTACGGCGGAACGTCTGCTGCGCGAGTCCGGCGACCGCCAGGCCGCCCGCAAGATGCGCGTGCGCATTGCCGAGAAGTTCTCCTTCCCGGCCGTGTGTCTGGTTTTCGGTCTGCTGGGCAGCAGCCTCGGCGTCAGGCCCAATTCCAAGCGCAGCCGCAGCCAGGGTTTCGGCCTGAGCGTGGTGTTGATCTTCAGCTACTACCTTGTGGCCTTCAGCTTCAGCGCCATGGGGGTGAACGGGGCCCTGCCGCCGCTGGTGACGGCCTGGGCACCGGTGCTGATCTTCGTGCTGATCGGCCTGGCACTCCTGCAACGGGCCAGCCGTTGAAGGCCCAGGTGAGCCCCGGCACGCGGCAGACTGGGACGAAGATTTGCTGAGCCCTTGACTGATCTGATGCGCGACCCGGTTCTGGGTCTGGGACTGGCGGCCTTCGCGTTGTTGTTGCTGGTGTTGCCCCTGGCCTTCTGGTCGGTGAGTGGGGGCAGGTCCAATCCCTGGGTGCGCCTGCTGGTGGCCAGCGCCAATCTCTGCCTCACGGCCCAGCTGGTGCTGCGCTGGCTCGACTCGGGCCATTTCCCGATCAGCAACCTCTACGAGTCGCTCTGCTTCCTGGCCTGGGGCTGCACCCTCACCCAGTTGCTGGTGGAGCGCACCTGGCCCTCCCCCCTGGTGCCGGCTTCCGCCACCCCCATGGCGCTCGGCTGTGTGGCCTTCGCCAGCTTCGCCCTGCCCGACCGGCTGCAGTCGGCCTCACCGCTGGTACCGGCCTTGCGATCCAGCTGGCTGGTGATGCATGTCAGTGTGATCATGCTCAGCTATGCGGCCCTGCTGGTGGGTTCCCTGCTCTCCGTGGCCGTTCTGGTCACCGGCCGGGATCAGCAACTGGAGTTGCGCAGCAGCTCCATCGGCAGCGGTGGCTTCCGCCAGGCCTCCCTGGCCAGTGATGGGCCTGGCGCCATGGCCGCTCCCCTGAACCTGAGCAGCGTGAACCTCTCCCTGGCCGAGCAACTCGACTCCCTCAGCTACCGCACAATCACCGTGGGCTTTCTCTTGCTTTCGGTGGGCTTGGTGAGCGGCGCTGTCTGGGCTAACGAGGCCTGGGGCAGCTGGTGGAGCTGGGATCCGAAGGAAACCTGGGCCCTGATCTGCTGGCTGGTCTATGCCGCTTACCTCCACACCCGGCTGATTCGCGGCTGGCAGGGGCGGCGGCCAGCAATCGTGGCCTCGGTGGGACTCGTGGTGATCGCCGTGTGTTACATCGGCGTGAACCTTCTCGGCATCGGCCTGCACAGTTACGGCTGGTTTTTCGAGACCTGAACCAGTCGGTTTCCAGCTGCTCGGGCGTCAAAAAAGGGGAGCATACGCTCCCCAATTCGACCAGGTCTTTCAAGCGATCAGGTCTATTCAGATGAAGGTGCTGTGGTGTTCACAGTCACACCAGCGCGGGCTCAGGCCTGCGGCTGCTGCGGATCCCCTGGATCGCCTCGGCGTAGTCGGCGGCACCGAACACACCGGACCCCGACACGATCGCGTTGGCGCCGGCCTCGATCACCTTCCAGGCATTACCGGGCTTGACGCCCCCATCGACCTCGATCCAGGGATCGAGGCCCTTCTCGTCGCACAGGCGACGAAGGTCTCGGATCTTCTGCACCTGGCTCTCGATGAAGCTCTGACCACCGAAGCCGGGGTTCACGCTCATGATCAGCACCAGATCACAGAGCTCGAGGCAGTACTCCAGCGTGTCGAGCGGCGTGCTGGGGTTGAGCACCGCGCCGGCCTGCTTGCCAAGTTCCTTGATCTGGGCCAGGTTGCGGTGGAGGTGCGGGCAGGCCTCCACCTGCACCGAGATGATGTCAGCCCCCGCCCGGGCGAAGTCGGCCACGTACTTCTCGGGCTCCACGATCATCAGGTGCACATCCAGCGGCTTGCTGGTGACGGGCCGCAGGGCCTCCACGATCAGGGGGCCGATCGTGATGTTGGGCACGAAACGGCCGTCCATGACGTCCACGTGGATCCAGTCGGCGCCGGCCTGATCCACCGCCCGCACGTCCTCGCCCAGCCGCGAAAAGTCGGCAGAAAGAATGGACGGCGACACCACCAGGGACTTGCTGGTCATGGGAGAGGCTGCGGCTGGGAGGATGGGATTCTAGGAGGGCCGTCCCCCTCGCCCGCCCTGATCCGACGCTGATACAGTGGCGCCGCTTCAGGCCCGAGAGGCCGCGCAGCAACAGGACTTTGTCCAGCCTGGCCCTCCGGGCCATCCAGCCAATCCTGGATTCTGTGCTTCCGGCTCCCGCGCCTCCAGTCTCCTCCCCCCAGCCGGATCACCGTGGATCGCACCCTCATTCAGGAAATTCTCGAGGTCGTTGAGCAGGCAGGCATCGCCTCCGCCAAGCTCACCGGCCTGGGCCTCAAGAACGAGGCCGACGCCGCCGCCGTGGAAGCGATGCGCGAGCGGATGTACAAGATTCAGATGCAGGGTCGCATCGTGATCGGCGAGGGCGAGCGCGACGAGGCGCCCATGCTGTACATCGGTGAAGAGGTGGGCAGCGGCAGCGGCCCGGGCGTGGACTTCGCCGTGGACCCCTGCGAAGGCACCAACCTCTGTGCCAACAGCCAGCGTGGCTCGATGGCTGTGCTGGCCGCCTCTGACCGCGGCGGCCTGTTCAACGCCCCCGACTTCTACATGAAGAAGCTGGCCGCTCCCCCGGCCGCCAAGGGCAAGGTGGACATCCGCAAGTCGGCCACCGAGAACATCGAGATCCTCAGCCAGTGCCTGGGCATGCCCAAGGATGAGCTGGTGATCGTGGTGATGGACCGGGCCCGCCACAAGGATCTGATCAAGGAGATCCGCTCCACGGGCGCCCGCGTGCAGCCCATCTCCGACGGTGATGTTCAGGCCGCCATCGCCTGTGGCTTCGTCGGCACCGGCACCCACTGCCTGATGGGCATTGGTGCCGCACCCGAGGGCGTGATCTCCGCCGCTGCCCTGCGCGCCCTGGGTGGTCACTTCCAGGGTCAGCTGGTGTACGACCCGGCCGTGGCCCAGACCTCCGAGTGGGAAGGGCTCACCAAGGAGGGCAACCTCGCTCGCCTGGCGGAGATGGGCATCAGCGATCCCGACCGGGTGTACGAGGCAGAAGAGCTCGCCTGCGGAGAGAATGTGGTGTTTGCGGCCACCGGCATCACCGACGGCCTGCTGTTCGACGGCGTGAAGTTCGAGAAGGACTGCACCCGCACCAGCAGCCTGGTGATCAGCACCCTCGACAACACGGCCCGGTTCACCACCACCGTGCACATCAAGGAAGGAGCGCAGAGCATCGCTCTGCGCTGATCGACGCTCCCTGTTCTCTCCATGCACATCGCGGTCATCGGACTGAGCCATCGCACCGCCCCGGTGGAAATCCGGGAGCGGCTCAGCATCCCGGAGCAGACCATGGAGGACTCCCTCCAGCTGCTCCGCAAAGATGACCAGGTGCTGGAGGCCTCGATCCTCAGCACCTGCAACCGGCTGGAGATTTACACCCTGCTCCGCAATCCGGAGCAGGGCATTCATGCCGTTGGTTCCTTCCTCAGCCAGCATTCCGGCCTGGCCCTGGACGAACTCTCACCCCACCTGTTCACCTACCACCATGAGGAGGCGATCGCTCACCTTCTGCGGGTGGCGGCCGGCCTCGACTCGCTCGTCCTCGGCGAGGGGCAGATTCTCTCCCAGGTGAAACGGATGGTGCGGCTGGGCCAGGAGCACCAGTCTGTGGGTCCCATCCTTAACCGGCTGCTCAACCAGGCTGTGAGCACCGGCAAGCGGGTGCGCACCGAGACCAACCTGGGCACCGGCGCCGTGTCGATCAGCTCTGCCGCCGTGGAACTCGCCCAGCTGAAGGTGGGTCAGACCCGCGGCCTCGATGAACTCGTCCCCCTCGACCAGGAGCAGGTGGCGGTGGTGGGTGCCGGACGCATGGCCAGGCTGCTGCTCCAGCATCTGCAGGCCAAGGGTTGCCGGGGCGTGGTGTTGCTCAACCGCACCGTGAGCAGGGCCGAACTGCTCGCGGCCGATTGTCCTGGCCTGCCGGTGCAGTGCCGCCCCCTCGAGGACCTGGACCACTGTCTGAGCACCTGCTCGCTGGTGTTCACCAGCACGGCGGCCGATGAACCGATCATCACGGCGGCGGGTCTGGGCCAGTTGAACCGGCGCAGTTCGCTGATGTTGATCGATATCGGTGTACCCCGCAACATTGCGGCGGATGCGGCCGGTCTCAGCGGAGTGCAGTCGTTTGATGTGGACGACCTGCAGGAGGTGGTGGCCCGCAACCAGGAAGCCCGCCGCGGAATCGCCGCCGAGGCTGAGGGCATGCTCGCCGAGGAGGCACGCCTTTTCCTGGAGTGGTGGGATGGGCTGGAGGCGGTGCCAGTGGTGAACCGCCTGCGGCGCCACCTGGAGGACATCCGCGAACAGGAACTGCAGAAAGCACTCAGTCGCATGGGGCCTGACCTGTCCGCCCGGGAGCGCAAGGTGGTGGAGGCCCTCACCAAGGGCATCATCAATAAGATTCTGCACACCCCGGTCACCAACATCCGCGCCCCCCAACCCCGCCAACAGCGCCACACCGCCATGCGCGTGCTTGAGGATCTATTTGGTTTGGCCGATCCCCAGCAGCATGGATGAGCAACGCCGGTCTGCAACAGTTCGTGCCGTCCGTGTTGGCGTATCTCGCCTGATGGCAGCGCTCTCCCCTACGGTCGCACCATCCCATGGATGGACCCTGGCGGCATGAAGCGAGTACTGGCGATCATCCTGGGCGGCGGGGCAGGCACTCGGCTTTATCCCCTTACCAAGATGCGGGCCAAGCCGGCGGTTCCCCTTGCTGGCAAATACAGGCTCATTGATATTCCGATCAGCAACTGCATCAACTCGGAGATCAACAAGATCTACGTCTTGACCCAGTTCAACAGTGCTTCCCTCAATCGTCACCTGACGATGAGCTACAACCTCTCAGCAGGTTTCGGTCAGGGCTTTGTGGAAGTGCTGGCAGCGCAGCAGACGCCGGACAGCCCCAGCTGGTTTGAAGGTACCGCAGATGCTGTGCGCAAATATCAGTGGCTGTTTCAGGAGTGGGATGTGGACCACTACCTGATTCTCTCCGGTGACCAGCTCTACCGGATGGATTACAGCCGCTTCGTGCAGCACCATATCGACACCAACGCCCAGCTCTCGGTGGGTGCCCTGCCCGTGGATCCGGAGCAGGCCGAGTCATTCGGCCTGATGCGCACCGATGGGGAGGGCCGCATCCAGGAATTCCGGGAGAAGCCCAAGGGTGAAGCCCTCCAGGCCATGCGTGTGGATACCCAGTGTTTGGGACTGTCGCCTGAAGATGCCCAGCGGCGCCCCCACCTCGCCTCGATGGGGATCTATGTGTTCAGCCGCGACACCCTCTTCGACCTGCTGGCCACCAATCCCAGCGCCACGGATTTCGGCAAGGAGCTGATCCCGGCCTCCCTGGAACGTGGTGACCGGTTGCAGAGCTATCTCTTCAACGACTACTGGGAGGATATCGGAACCATCGGTGCCTTCTATGAAGCCAACCTGGCACTCACCCAGCAGCCGAATCCGCCCTTTTCCTTCTACGACGAGAAATTCCCCATTTACACAAGGCCGCGTTACCTGCCGCCCAGCAAGTTGCAGGATGCCCAGGTTACTGAGTCGATCATCGGCGAGGGTTCACTGTTGAAGGCCTGCAGCATTCATCACTGTGTGCTTGGCGTGCGCAGCCGGGTGGAAGATGAGGTGGTTCTTCAGGACACCCTGGTGATGGGTTGCGATTACTTCGAATCGTCTGAAGAGAGGGTCCTGTTGCGTGAGCGGGGGGGCATCCCCATGGGGATCGGCCAGGGCACCACGGTGAAAGGCGCCATCATCGACAAAAACGTGCGCATCGGCAGCAACGTCACCATCATCAACAAGGATCGGATTGAAGAGGCCGACCGACCGGAGCTGAATTTCTACATTCGCAACGGCATTGTGGTGGTGGTGAAGAACGGCACCATCGCCGACGGCACCGTGATCTGATCGCCCTGATGCGGCTGGTTCAGCCCTGCCAGGACAGGACTCCCTGACATAGATCCGCCAGCTTGTAAACGAACTGGCCTCGGCGCTGCCCGCTTGGTCACACTGACGGGGAATGCCACACCAAAGCAGTCATGGGCAAGGCACATTTCGGCCTGATCGGTCTGGGTGTCATGGGAGAAAACCTGGTGCTCAACGCTGAGCGCAACGGCTTCTCCAGTGTTGTTTACAACCGCACCTGGGCCAAGACAGAGGCCTTCCTGGCGGGTCGCGGTGCCGGCAAGGACATCGTGGGTGCGGCCACCCTGGAGGACTTCGTGGCGGCCCTGGAGCGACCCAGGCGCATCCTGATGATGGTGAAGGCCGGTGATCCGGTGGACGCCACGATCGCCTCGATCGCCCCGCTCCTGGAGGAGGGCGACCTGCTGATCGATGGCGGCAACTCGCTCTACGCTGATACCGAGCGGCGGGTTGCCGATCTCGAGAGCCGCAGTTTCGGCTACATCGGCATGGGCGTATCCGGCGGCGCCAAGGGCGCCTTGGAGGGCCCCAGCATGATGCCGGGCGGCACCAAGGCTGCCTACGACGCCATTGAGCCCCTGGTGCGCAAGATGGCCGCCCAAGTGGATGACGGTCCCTGCGTCACCTACATCGGCCCCGGGGGTGCGGGCCATTTCGTGAAGACCGTGCACAACGGCATCGAGTACGGCATCGAGCAGATCCTGGCTGAGGCCTACGACCTGATGAAGCGGGTGGCAGGCATGAACGGCGACCAGATGGCCGACGTGCTGGCCCAGTGGAACCAGAGTGAGGAACTGGCCTCCTTCCTGGTGGAGATCACCGAGGTGTGTCTGCGCACCAAGGACCCCGAGACGGGCGGCGATCTGGTGGAGGCGATCGTGGACTCCGCTGGTCAGAAGGGCACCGGTCTGTGGACCGTGGTGAGTGCCCTGGAGATGGGGGTGCCGGTGCCCACGATCTACGCGGCCCTCAACGCCCGGGTGCTCAGCTCGCTGCGTTCCCAGCGCCTGGAGGCCGGCGCGGTGCTGCCTCCACCGCCTGCCCACAGCTTCGACCTGGGCTCCCCAGCCGATGCCATGGCACCGCTGCGCGACGCCTGTATCGCCGCCTGCATCGTGAGCTATGGCCAGGGGATGGCCCTGCTGCAGGAGGCCTCAGCCCTGCACAACTACAACCTCGACTTTGCGGCCATCGGCCAGATCTGGAAGGGGGGCTGCATCATCCGCGCCCGTTTGCTGCAGCGCATCCAGAATGCCTATACCGCCAACCAGAACCTGCCCAACCTGCTCCTCGATCCCTGGTTCGCCGCTGAGATCAACCGCTGCCTGCCCGGCCTGCGCCAGGTGGTGGCCGGTGCCGCCCTGGCGGGGATTCCCGTGCCCTGCCTCTCCAGCACCCTCGACTACATCGACAGCTACCGCAGCGGCCGTCTGCCCCAGAATCTGGTGCAGGCCATGCGCGACTGCTTCGGCTCCCACACCTATGAACGGGTGGACAAGCCGGGCAGCTTCCACACCGAGTGGCTGGATTGAGGTCCGCCATGACCCTGAATCCCCCCGCCCCACGCCTGGTGGTGGTTGAGTCCGGTGAGGCCCTGGCCCGCCGCTGTGCCGAGACCATCGCCTCCGCCATTGATCTGGCCCTGGCCCAGCGGGACCGCTGCCAGATCGCCCTGGCCGGCGGCACCACCCCCGCCGCCGCCTACCGCCACCTCGGCCAGCAGCACCTGCCCTGGGAGCGGGTGGACCTGCTGCTCGGTGATGAGCGCTGGGTGCCTGCTGATGATCCCTCCAGCAATGCCCGTCTGGTGCGCGAGACCCTGATGAGCGGCGGGCCAGGTCAGGCAGCCTGTCTCCATCCGGTGCCTACCCAGCTCGCCGATCCCCAGCAGGGGGCTGAGGCCTATGCCGCCACCCTGGTCCAGTTGTGCGGCGGCGAGCCGCCGGTGCTGGACCTGGTGCTGCTGGGCCTGGGCGAAGATGGCCACACCGCCTCCCTCTTTCCCGGCACCGCCGCCACCCGTGAGCGGCAGCGCATGGTGACCGTTGGCGATGGCAAGGGGCTACCCCGCATCACCCTCACCGCGCCGGTGCTCTCGGCCGCCCGCCAGGTGATCTTCCTGGTGAGCGGCGAGGGCAAGCGCCAGGCCCTCAGCCGCCTGCTTGACCCCAGTGAATCCCCGGAGCGAACTCCGGCCCGGCTGGTGCAGCCATCCACGCCCGCCCTGGTGCTGGCCGACAATGGGGCAGCGCCCCCCTGATCCCTTGCTCACCCTGGTCAGCGCCGCCGGATTCAGCGGCTGGCATGCACTCAACGACCGCATCATGGGGGGCAGTAGCACGGGCAGCTGTCAGGCCGGGCCCGCTGGGTTGGTCTTCGAAGGGGACCTGATTGCCGAGGGGGGCGGCTTCATCAGCTGCCGCTCCCCACTGATCTCGCCGCCACTCGATCTCTCCCAATACAGCGGCCTGGAACTGGAGATCAGCGGCGATGGCCGCCGCTTCAAGCTTGCCGTGGCCTGCGCCGATGGGCTGGCCGGCCTCACCGAGCTGATACCCGGCGGCCTGCGCTGGGTGCACGCGTTCGACACCGATGCCCGGGGCCCCACCCTGGTGCGCATTCCCTTCAGCAGCCTGCGCCCCTCCGTGCGCGCCCAGCCCCTTGGCATGCCGCTGCTGCGCTTCGACGCCGCCCGGGTGAACCGGCTGCAGCTGCTCCATTCGCGCTTCGGCGACGACGGCCAGCCCAATGCCGGCTTCCGGGCAGGCGCAATCACCTTCACCCTGCACGCCATCCGTGCCTATCCCTGATCCGCCCCCCCAGGCCGATCTCTGCCAGCTGGTGGCTGCCGCTGCCGATCTCTGCTGCAAGCCCTGGCGCCATGCCGTGCGCCTGGCCGAGGCATCGGCCGTGGCTGCCGGGCCGGAGCACCCCTTCGATTGCACCCTGGTGCTGGAGGTGCGGGACCCGGGCGGGGAACGCTACGCAGAGCACGACCTGGAGCTTGAGATCTACACCAGCGGCGAAGAGCTCCACCTCACCCTGGCCTGGGTTGCCGATGCGGACCGCCCCATGCTCTGGCAGGGCAGCCATCCCCTCTGGATGGCTGGTCAGAGCGGCAGCCGCTGTGAGCGTCCCCAGGACGGGGCACCTCTGGAGGCTCTGGCCCGGCGGTTGCGGGCCCTGCTCAGCTGATCAGCGGTTGGCGGTGAGCTCAAGCTGGTCGGTCACCGCTCCCTTGCTGCTGGAACTCACCAGCCGGGCGTACTTGCCCAGCACACCGGTGCGGTAGCGGGGCTCGGGCTTCACCCAGGCGGCCCTGCGCCGGGCGATCTCCTCGTCGCGCACATTCAGCTGGATCAGCAGCTGGTTGGCATCCACTGTGATGCTGTCGCCCTCCTGCACCAGGCCGATGGTGCCGCCCACGGCGGCCTCGGGGGCCACATGGCCCACCACCAGGCCGAAGGAGCCGCCGGAGAAACGGCCGTCGGTGATCAGGGCCACCGAATCCAGCAACCCCTGGCCCACGATCGCGGCGGTGGGGCTGAGCATTTCGCGCATGCCGGGTCCGCCCACGGGGCCCTCCTGGCGCACCACCACCACATCGCCCGGCTTGATCTGCTTGGCGAGGATGGCGGCCAGACAGGTCTCCTCGCTTTCGAACACCCGGGCAGGGCCGGTGATCACCGGATTCTTCACCCCGCTGATCTTGGCCACCGCGCCCTCCTCGGCCAGGTTGCCCTTGAGGATCGCCAGGTGTCCCTTGGCGTAGAGCGGGTTGCTGAGCGGGCGGATCACGTCCTGGCCGGCGCGGGGCTCGGCGGGCACACCGGCGAGCACCTCGCGCAGGGTCTTGCCCTCAATCGTGCGGCAGTCTCCGTGCAGCAGACCGGCATCGAGCAGGAGCTTCATCACCTGGGGGATACCACCCGCCTGGTGAAGATCCACGGTCACGTAGCGGCCGCTGGGTTTGAGGTCGCAGATCACCGGCACCCGCTGGCGGATCGTTTCGAAGTCGTCGATGCTGAGGTCCACGCCGGCGGTGCGGGCCACCGCCAGCAGGTGCAGCACCGAGTTGGTGGAGCCGCCCACGGCCATGATCACGCTGATGGCGTTTTCGAAGGCCTCGCGGGTGAGCAGGTCGCTGGGGCGGATGTTCCTGGCGATCGCTTCGGCCAGCACCTCGGCGCTGCGGGCGGCGCTGTCCGCCTTTTCGCCATCCTCGGCCGCCATGGTGGAGCTGTAGGGCAGGCTCAGGCCCAGCACCTCGAAGGCGGCGCTCATGGTGTTGGCGGTGAACATGCCGCCACAGCTGCCCGCTCCGGGGCAGGCGTTCTTCTCGATGGCCGTGAGCTGCTGCGCGTCGATCTGGCCGCCGCTGTACTGACCCACGGCCTCAAATGCGCTCACCACGGTGAGATCGCAGGCCCCCAGTTTGCCTGGCTTGATCGTGCCGCCGTACACGAAGATCGAGGGGATGTTCATGCGGGCCATGGCCAGCATGGCCCCCGGCATGTTCTTGTCGCAGCCCCCAATGGCGAGCAGCCCGTCCATGCTCTGGCCGTTGCAGGCGGTTTCAATCGAGTCGGCGATCACCTCGCGGCTCACCAAGGAGTACTTCATCCCCTCGGTGCCCATCGAGATGCCGTCGCTCACGGTGATCGTGCCGAACATCTGGGGCATGGCCCCGGCCTGGTGCGCCGCCTCTTCAGCTCGCCGTGCCAGGTCGTTCAGCCCCAGGTTGCAAGGCGTGATCGTGCTGTAGGCGTTGGCAATGCCGATGATCGGCTTGCTGAAGTCGCCATCGCCGAAGCCCACAGCCCGCAGCATGGCGCGGTTGGGGGAGCGCTGGATCCCCTGGGTGATGGCGGCGGAGCGGAGCATGGGCGAGCAGGCAGGCGCAGGTTTCAACCTACCCAGGCGCCGATGCCCAGCTGCTAACGCTGGGGTTGGAGCTGTTCCAGTTGCCGGCGCACTGATTCGATGGCCTGGTTCAGTTCCTGCACCTTCTGGTGCAGCTCCCGGTCTTTGGGCGGGTTGTTGAGGGCACTGACCTCGCTGGCGCTGGCTTCCACGGTTCTCTGCAGGCGGGAGAGCCTGGGACGGCGCGTGACTCCCAGCCCGCTGCGCCGCCGCTCCGCCTCCGCAAGCAGCCACCAGGCCAGGCCTGCCGCACCGATCACCGCGCCGGCCATGGCACTGGCCAGGGCGCCGGAACTGCCAGCCGCCTGCGCCCGATCCCGATCTGCCATGGGCCCCTTTGCCACGTCGTTGGCTGGAGCCTAGGCAGGGTGGGCGATCGCTTCCAGCGCGGTTCCAGCAAACAGGCGCTCCCGCACACAGCCGATGCCCGGCCTGATCCGGCCGCCGGCATCCACCTCGGCATCGATACAGGCGGTGTGCAGGGTGAGATCGGGAAACCGTTCCGCCAGCCGCTGCAACCCCGGGTTGGCCACCAGGGTGGAGATCACCCGCACCCGCTCACCGCTCAGACCCCGCTCCGCCAGCGCCTGGAGCAGCCGTTCCAGGCTGGCGCCACTGGCCACCTCGGCAAGGAAGATCAGCACGCCGCTGCGACTGTCCAGCTCCTGGGGCAGCTGGGGATCGACCGCATCGAGATGGAGGACCCGGGTGTTGGGCAGTACGGGCCGCGCCCCGTCCCACAGGCCGAGGGCGCTGGTGCCCAGCACACAGGCCAGGATCGGCACGGATGCATCCACCACCTGGCCTGGCGCGGGTCCGCTCTCGGTCGCCACCTCCACGGCCCGGTGGGGGAGCCACTGGCGCAGGGCTTCGTAGGTGAGCCAGCGGCCCAGCTCATTGCTGGCGGTCACGTAGACGGGGGGTGGCGTCTGCCGATCGCGCAGCACGCTCAGCCAGTGCCCGATCAGGGGGTGGGGGGGAACCACCACCCGCAGGGTCATCGCCATAGTTGCCATAACTTGTGACTCCAACGTAGGTCTGCGGCCATGGCCCGCCCCTTGCCCCGCCTGATCCTTCGCTCTCTCTGGGCCGGACTGATCGCCATGCTGGCCCTGTTCGTGTGGCAACCCCCGGCCGAGGCGATCACGGCGCCCGAGCTGCGCGGCCAGCGCGCCCTGCAGGACCTCCAGCCCGACATGCATGGCCGCAACCTGCAGCAGGCCGAATTCCTCAAAGCCGCCCTGGCGGGTTACGACTTCAGCGACGCTGATCTGCGCGGGGCCGTGTTCAACGGCTCCGATCTGGGGGGAGCCAATCTGCGGGGAGCCAACCTGGAGGACGTGGTGGCCTATGCCACGCGCTTCCAGGGCAGTGACCTGAGCAACGCCCGACTGGCCAATGGAATGTTGATGCAGAGCCGTTTCCGCGACGCGCTGATCGACGGTGCCGACTTCACCGATGCGGTGCTGGATCTACCGGAGCAGAAGGCTCTCTGTGCCAGGGCTTCCGGCAGCAATCCGGTCACGGGTGTGGCCACCCGCGACAGCCTCGGCTGCCGCTGACGGCATCCACCGATAGGATGGATCAACCGGTTCCGGTGGGGATCAGCCACCGGAGGCAACGGGGAAAGTCCGGTGGGATTCCGGCACTGTCCCGCAGCTGTGAAGAGTGGCCTGGCCACTCCAGTCAGAACGCCCGCCGGTTCAGCTCACTTTCGGCGCGGACCGCATTTCATGTTTCAAGCAATTGCTCGCGGCAGGGCTCTCGCCCTGGCCGTGCCTGGTGGTCTTTTGTGCCTTGCGGCCCTCAGCCAGGCAGCTCACGCCCACCACGTCGTTGACATCACCGGCCTGCAGCCCACGGTGGTGAACGGGTTGCTCAGCGGCCTGGCCCACCCTGTGATCGGTCCGGATCACCTCCTCTTCCTGCTGGCGCTGTCCCTGCTTGGTCTGCAGCAGCGCAGCCGCTGGATGCTCCTGCTGCTCACCGTGGGGCTCGCTGGCAGCGCCGCCGGGCTGGTGTTGCCCGGGCTGCCCCAGGCCGAATTGCTGGTGGCCGCCACCCTGGCTGTGGTGGGTGGGGTGCTCCTCGGCGTGCTGCCCGGGGTGCTGGTGGTGCCCGCCATGGCCCTGCATGGCTATGTCCTCAGCGAGGCTGTTCTGGGCTGGACCGCCATGCCCCTCGTGAGCTACCTCGTGGGGCTGCTGCTCAGCCAGGGCCTGCTGCTCCTCGTGGCGCTGCAGCTGCTGCGCCCCCTCGCTGAGCGCTTGAGCAGAACGGGTCGCCGATGGTTTGCCCTGGGCCTGCTGGGCATCTCTGTGGTGCTTGCCCTGGCCACGGAGATGGGCTGACATGCTCAGCCAGCCTGCCGCCAGCGTGCGGCTGCCGGTGACGGTGATCACAGGGTTTCTTGGTGCCGGCAAGACCACCCTGCTGCGCCATCTCTTGCTCCATTCCGGTCGGCGCCTGGCGGTGCTGGTCAATGAGTTCGGCGAGGTGGGCATTGACGGCGATCTGCTGCGCAGTTGCGGCTTCTGCCCTGAGGAGGAGATCGAGGGCCGGGTGCTGGAACTGGCCAATGGCTGCCTCTGCTGCACGGTGCAGGACGACTTCCTGCCCACCATGGAGACCCTGCTGCAACGGGCGCATCAGCTGGATGGAATCCTGGTGGAGACCAGTGGTCTGGCCCTGCCGGAGCCGCTGCTGGCCGCTTTCCAGTGGCCTGAAATCCGCAGCCGCATCTGGGTGAACGGCGTCGTCACGCTGGTGGATGCGGAAGCCCTGGCCCAGGGGGCGGTGGTGGGCGACCCTGCCGCCCTGGAAGCCCAGCGCCTGGCGGATCCCAGTCTCGACCACGTCAGCGCCCTTGAGGAGCTGTTCGCCGAGCAGCTGGAGTGCGCCGATCTGGTGTTGATGAGCCGGGCCGACCAGGTGAGCGATGCCCAGATCGAATCCGTTCGCCAGCGCGTGCAGCCCCTGATCCGGCCAGGCACCGCCGTGCTGCCTGTGGTCCGTGGCGAGATTGACCCGCAGCTGGTGATCGGCCTGTCGACCGGCGGCGGCCACCATGGCGCTGCTCCAGAGATCCCGAGCCATCACGACCACAGCCATCACGACCACAGCCATGTGGAGATCGAGGCGCAGGTGGTTCGGCTCACGGGCGATCTGGACCGCCAGGCAGTGGAGCAGGGGGTGCGGCACCTGATACGCGACCACCACCTCGTTCGCGTCAAGGGCAGGCTCTGGCTGCAGGGTAAGGCACGTCCGCTGGAGATCCAGGCTGTGGGCCCGCGACTGGAGAGCTGGTTTGGCGGCGGTGCCGCCGAGTCGCGCCCACCCGGCCTGGAACTGGTGCTGCTGGGATTCAACCTGCAGCGGCAGACCCTCCTGGCCGCCCTGGAGGGGCTCAGCCGAACCCCCTCCAGCCAACCCGGTTGATCCCAGCCGGGCTCAGTCGAGCGGGATGGCCCCCTGGGCGCAGAGCCCGTCCCAGCAGAGGGAGGCATCAGCTGTCCAGCGGGGCTCCACCCTGGACCAGGCTCCCGAACCGCGCCGCATCCGCACCAGACCGCGGCCGTCATGCTGAAAGCCATAGCGATCGTTCCCCAGCACCAGTTGCCAGTGGGAGCCCACCTGGTCCACCACCATCTGGCATTCGCGCCAGGCGCCTCCGTTCACCTGGCAGCGCAGCGGCACACTGAATGCCTCACCAACCCCATCGGCCCCGTTGGCCCACGAAGGCTGGCCTGCGCAACTGAGCGCCAACAGGGTGAATGCCATCAGGGCGATCAGGCCTTGACATGCCTGCTCCCCCAGGGCTGGCTGGAGCCCTTGCCCCAGAGGGCCACAGGGCAGAACGGCTCTGGGATACGGCCCTGATTGCTGGAGCGGGACGAGCATGACGCCACAGCGGCTGCTTTCAAGCTGCCGATCACGCTGGGCGATGAACCAGTGGCCTGCCAAGATTTAACAAAACTCCCCCTGCCCCGGTGCCCCTCTACCAAGCGCGTGTTCTGGTCTCCCTGAGACCGTCGGTTCTGGATCCCGCCGGGGAGGCAACCCGAGCTGCCGCGGCTCGCCTCGGCGTGGGTGGTGTGCGCCGGTTGCGGATCGGCAAGGCCGTTGAACTGGAGCTGGACGCGCCGGACCGGGCGACGGCCGAGGCCCAGCTCGAGCAGCTCAGCGATCGCCTCCTGGCCAATCCGGTGATCGAGAACTGGACCCTGGAGATCCTGGAGTCGGCTGAGGTGCAGCAGGCATGACAATCGGCGTGGTGGTGTTCCCCGGCTCCAACTGCGACCGGGATGTGCGCTGGGCGCTCGAGGGCTGCCTGGATGTTCCCACCCGCTTCCTCTGGCATGAGGAGAGGGATCTGGCGGGCCTGGATGCGCTGGTGATTCCTGGCGGCTTCAGCTACGGCGACTATCTGCGCTGCGGGGCGATCGCCCGCTTCGCGCCGTTGCTGGAGGAGGTGAAGGCGTTCGCCGAGCGGGGTGGGCCGGTGCTGGGCATCTGCAACGGTTTTCAGGTGCTCACGGAGATGGGCCTGCTCCCCGGTGCCCTCACCCGCAACGCCAGGTTGCATTTCGTGTGTGAATCAGCTGCGCTGACGGTGAATCCCGGCCACTGCAGCTGGCTGCACAACTACGGCGATGGTGAAACGATCCAGTTGCCGATCGCCCATGGTGAGGGCCGCTACCAGTGCGACGCGGAGCTCCTGGCCCAACTCGCGGACAACGGACAGATTGTGCTCCGCTATGTCGACAACCCGAATGGGTCGGTGGGCGACGTGGCCGGCGTCACCAACCGGGCCGGCAACGTGCTGGGGCTGATGCCCCACCCCGAGCGGGCCTGCGACGCCATCACCGGTGGCATTGATGGAGTCCGGCTGTTGTCCGCCCTGGGGGGCTGACCGCCACCCCCACGGCAAGTCCAAAAAAAGGGGGCATTGCCCCCCCACTGGTCGTAGACGAATAGTGAGAGCAATCCTTGCTCAGTTCACTGATCAGTTCACGGCCGCGAAGAAGTCCTTCGACTTCACCGGATCGGGGTTCATGGTCTTGTCGCCGGGCTGCCAGTTGGCGGGGCACACCTCATCGGGGTGGCTCTGCACGTACTGGAAGGCCTGCAGCAGACGCAGGGTCTCGTCGACGCTGCGGCCCACGGGCAGGTTGTTGATCGTGCTCTGCATGATCACGCCCTCTGGATCGATGATGAACAGGCCACGCAGAGCGACGCCAGCCTCCTCGTCGAGCACTTCGTAAGCGCGGGCGATCTCTTTCTTGAGATCAGCCACGAGCGGGTAGGCGATGTCGCCAAGGCCGCCGTTCTTGCGCTCGGTCTGCACCCAGGCCAGGTGGGAGAACTGGCTGTCCACTGAAACGCCCAGCACTTCACAGTTCCGGCTGGTGAACTCGCTGATGCGGTCGGAGAAGGCGGTGATCTCCGTGGGGCACACGAAGGTGAAGTCGAGCGGATAGAAGAACAGCACCACGTACTTGCCGCGGTACTGGCTCAGGGAAACCGTCTGAAATTCCTGGTCCACCACTGCGGTGGCGGTGAAATCAGGGGCCTGAAGACCGACGAGGCGGGACATGCTCGAGAGGGGTACGGGGTTGTTTCGAACTGGTGGGTGATGACGCCTTCCAAAACTCGGCTTGAACCGCGCTGGGGATGCCAACGTCCTAGCTCCGAGAAGTATGAACTCGAAACGACTACCAGTTGTTTCAAGACTTTACCACGGACCCGGGTCCTCTCCGCCATAGGCTGCTGGAAACGGAACGGATTGCGATGGCCTGGGAGCCTGGTGTGCTGCGCAAATACAACAGCACGAGCCACTTTCGCCTGCTCAGCCAGTTGCGCGCTGAACTGCGTGATAAGCCCCTGGTGCGTCCGGGGGAGGGGGAGCGTATCGGCGATGTGAATCGCAGTAAGGGTCTGATCCGGGCCATGGAGGCCCGAGCCGCCCGCAGCCGATCCACGGCTGGCTGACCTGGGAGCAGGAGCTACTCCCCTGCAGCCTGGAACGAGCCCGCAATCCACCCCCGCCCAGCCACTGCTACTGAGAATCGCTTGCAAAAGCGCCGAGCGGCGTTTAGAATGCGATTCATTCGCAACAAGCTGGTTGCCCGCGATGGGATTTCGTTTCCTTCCTGATGGGGCCGTGGCCGCGGTGCGTGTCCCGGCCGGTCAGACCGTGTTGATCGACCGATCCTTGCGGGTGGGTAGCGGCACGATCGAAGTGCTGGAGGGCGTGGCCAGGGTCTACTGCCCCTGCGAGGAGACCGAGGGCATGACCCTCGCCTTCCTTCAGGCCGGCGACCAGCTGCGCACCGATCGCCTCTGCAGTGAGGGGGTCTGCGTCGAGGCCCTCACCCCGCTCTGTTTTCGCAATCACGCCGAAGGTGTGGACGGCCATGGCTATGACGCCGTGAACGAGTGGACCCTGCAGCTCCTGCGCATTCGTCACCTCAGCTCGGCCGAGCAGCGGCTCCATGCCTTGCTTGGGCTGCTCGTGACTCGCTTGGGCCGGCGCTGTGGCGAGTGGTGCGACCTGCCCTTCCGTCTGACCCACGAACGGATCGGGGAGCTGATCGGCACCACCAGGGTCACCACCACCCGCCTGATCTCGCGTTTCCGCTCCGCCGAGATGATTCGCGTTCCCCAGGGTTCCCCCGGCCTGCACCTGGCCCCGTCGCTGGTCGATTCCGCACCCCTGGCCGCCTGATCGGCTGGTGCAATGCCGGCCTTGAGCCGGCCGGGCTCCATGACGAAATGCTGAGCCCGGCCAGCTCAAAGCCGAAGAACGTCTGAAGGTCCCCACAGCCCAGGCAACTGGCCGTTCAAGGTGTGGAGATGCAGACACCTTCAGCACCTCCCCGCATTGAGCGCTCCACGCTCCCCAAGGCAGCGTGGCCTACAGGCAGCAACTCCGTGCTGGTGATCACGCCGCGCCAACTCAAGGACGGAGCCACGGTGCTGCAGGCCGTGCGTGAGAACGCGAGTGTGGTGGTGAACTCCAGCTGGCTGGAGGATGCGTCGGGTCAGCGCCTGATCGACTTTGTCTGCGGTGGTCTGGAGGCCATGGGTGGTGCTGCTCACCGCATTGCCGAGGAGGTGTTCCTGTTCACCCCTGCCCAGGCCAGGGTCACTGGAGCAGGCTCAACGCCCGACGCATGAGCGATGACTGATTGCCGATTCCCGGCGGGCAACAGTATCCGTGTTGGCGAGCCGTGCACAGGCCAGGGAGTAAAACAAACGTGCCTTTCCAGGAGTTATTCATCTATTACAGGCTGAATTCGGTATTTAGATGATCACGTTTAAAACAATGAATGCTGAACATTGCCGTCCAGCATGCAAACACAATGGCTCGGGGGAGACTTGAACTCCCGACCTTGGGGTTATGAATCCCACGCTCTAACCAGCTGAGCTACCGAGCCGTGATACCCGAATCTTATCAGGCGCGGGGTGGCAACACCGTGAGGGGATCCACTGCCCCAGCTCCAGCTGGATGGATCTCAAAATGCAGGTGAGGCCCTGTGCTGCGGCCCGTGCTGCCCATTAGGGCGATCACGGTGCCTTGGCGAACCTCCTGGCCATTGCTCACCATCAGACGGCTGTTGTGGGCGTAGAGCGAACGGCTGCCGTCGGAATGCTGGAGTGTCACCAGATAGCCATAGCCCCCGTCATGCCAACCGGAGAACACCACCGTGCCGGTACGGGCAGCCTGGATGGGTGTGCCCACATTGTTGGCCATGTCGATGCCGCGGTGCATGCGTCCCCAACGCCAGCCATAGCCTGAGGTGAATACGCCCTTGGTGGGCCATATCCAGGTGCTGGCGTGGCGTTTGTCGAACGGCTGACCGCCGTTCGGTGTGTACTGCGGTGCATCGGGCCAGCTCAGGCCGCCACTGGTGGAGGGACGCAAACCCAGGGTCACCCGAGGGCGCGGGGCCGCCTGAACCAACTGGATTTCGGTGCCTGCCACCAGCCTGGCCGTGTCCAGCCCGGGGTTGAGGCGCAGGATCTCCTGCATGCTCGTGCCGTAGCGCTGAGCGATCTTGAACAGGGTGTCGCCGAGTCGCACAACGCCCTTGGTGGGGACTGGCGGCGGAGCCTGGGGAGCGGGGGGGCTACGACGGGCGTCGCGGGTGTCCAGGGCAGCCAACTGGCCGGCGACCCGGCGCTGCTCAGCTGGAACCACGAGCCAATCGCCCTGGCGGAAACGGTGATCCGGGTCCACCCCGTTCAGGCCAGCCATGGTGGAGGGGGCAACCCGCAGCTGCCGGGAGATCTCGCTCAAGGCAACGGGTTGGCGGGTCTGCACCCAGAGACGGTCGGAGGCAGGAAAGGACGCCGCCAGCAGCTGATCGTCGAGGGTTGCCTGCTCCTGGGCATCACCTCCACGTGAGAAACCCACAGCTGGGATAGCGACGGCAACCGGAAGTGCCAGCAAAACCCCGAACGAGAGTGAACGCCGGTTGATGAACCAAGGCTTGTCTGCTCTCGGCTGTTCTGCTGTCTGCTTCGGTGCTGTCATTCACTGTCCCCAAAGATCAGAGCCCGGTGGAGAAGCAAATATCCCCGGACCGCGCAGACAGTAGCGGACTGTCCATGGGGGAGCAAGCGCAACGGGCACCATTGCTGGTGTCCCCAGGGCGATCAGGACTGGCCTGAATCCAGTTGGCGCAGCGCTTCGAACAGCACGATGGCCACAGCTGAGGCCAGATTCAGGCTGCGCACGCCTCCGCCGGGATGGGTGCGGGGCCGGGCCATGGGAATGGTGAGCAGGGCATCGCACTCAGCCTGAACGTCTGCGGGCAAGCCATCGGTTTCCCGCCCGAACAGGAGCCAGTCGTCCTGGCTGAAGGTGTAGGCGGTGTACGGGCCATCGCTGAGGGCGCTCAGCCCCACCAGACGGCCGCCCCGGCCTTGCCGCTGCTGTTGAAAGGCCCCCCAATCGCGGTGGTGGTGCAAGGGAACGTAGGGCCAGTAGTCGAGACCGGCGCGCCGCACCTGCCGGTCGCTGATCTCAAAGCCGAGGGGTGCCACCAGGTGCAGTTCCTGCCCTGTGGCTGCACAGCTGCGGGCCACATTGCCGGTATTGGGTGGAATCTGTGGTTGGTACAGCACCACGCGAGGCATGGCTACTCGGGCGGGACGGGGTCAGTGATCGGCAGCAGGTCGAGGGCCCGGCCGGCTACCACCAGCCAGACATGCTGGCAGTGGGGGGTGATTCGGTCTTCCAGGCTGCCGAGGCGGTCGCGGAACAGTCCGCCGATCGCCGTGGGCGGCACCACACCCCAACCCACCTGTTCACTCACCAGCAGCACCTTGCCTGGGCAGCGTCTCAGGCTGCAGAGCAACCTCTCGGTGTGCCGGAGCCAGTCGGGGCCATCGAGATCAAGGCCGGCACTCACCCAGGTGCCGAGCGAATCCACCAAAGCGGTGTCCCCGGCCGCGAGCCTGTCGAGCGCGGCCGGCAACGCCAGGCCCACGTCCTCACATATCCAGTCGGCGGGGCGGCGCAGGCGATGGAGGCGGAGCCGTTCCTGCCAGTCGGGGTCATCGGGCAACAGGGGGCCGGTGGCCAGGTAATGCACGCAGCTAGCGCAACGGGCGACTCGCTGCTCCGCCCAGCGACTCTTGCCGCAGCGGGCGGGACCCGTGATCAGTTCAAGGGCCATGGCTGACAGCTGCTCAGCCACCACCATTCATGTTGCGCAGTGTCGCAACAGAGGAGGGAGATACACGGTTGAGGTAGCGGAATATCCAGTATTTGAAGATGGTTGCGAGCACCACGGGGAAGGTGGCAATGAACAACATGATGAAATTTTCCCGGGCTGGCAAGCCGAGATGATTGGCGACGCCATCCAGCAATACGGTCCACCCCTCCGGGCTATGAAAACCAACAAAGATATCGGTAAAGAGAATAATGGCAAAAGCCTTGGCGCTGTCGCTGAGGCCATACACCAGCTCATCAATAAACCCGCGCAGCACCTGGATGTCACGCTTTCCAAGGATGCAGACAAGTACAAAGGCTGCAAAGGCGGCAATGTCGGCCAGCACATTCTTGATGGCTTCCGTGCTTTCGCCATCTGCTTCCTGTTTGAGTTCCCTGGCTCGATCAGCCAGTTGCAGTTGCAGTTCTTCAGGGCTGGGCAGTGGTTTGCCGTCCAACAGGGCGGCGAATTCCATTTCGGCCTTGAACACCCTCAGCTTTTCCACGGCCTTTTCCTCGAGGTGGGGCTTGGGGTAGCTGATGAAGGCGCTCACCGGGGCATAGTGATCAACCAGCGGTCCCATCACGTAGGTTCGACTGATCTGCTGAACCAGCAGGGGCACGAGGATCAGCAGCAGCAGGATGCGCAGGGACACCAAGGTGGAATCGCGCCGGCGGCGGAAACCTGCGAGCGCATCCGCTTCTGCCTCAGGATCGAGCTGGCGCCTGACCTGATCCACCACGCCGATCAGGCTGCGAGGCAGCACCTCCGGCGTTCGGCTGATGGCGGGTAGCGGTTTGCGGCCGGGTCGGTCGTAGCGGGACACCACCGCCTCCACCAATTGCAGCTGGCGCAGTTCCTGGCCTGCCAGCTGGGCGCGATTGGCCTCGAGCGTCACCAGACATTGGCGACAGACCTCCAGGGCAGCCTGAAAGCGGCGCAGCAACTGGGCCTGGGCCGAGCGGGGGAGGCCAAGATTCACCTCGGGGCGCACCGGCCTGTCGTTGTAGTGCTCCAGCTCAATGCTCTGGATCAGCAGGGCAGCTTCGTACGCCCTCTCCAGGTCCTGGCTGATCTGGAGCCCCGGGGACTTGCCGAAGGTTCCGATCCAGTTCTGCAATCCCATAACCGATCAGCGGGAGAACACCCACCAGGTGGCCATCGGCACCACCGTGCCGACAACCAGCAGCACCACAACCCAGGTGAAGGCATTGCTCGACTCGGTCTGCTCGCGGCTGGGGACGTTGCTGGCGGGGCTGATCACCTCGGCGGCCTGGGGCACGCCAGAGTCTTCACCTCCCTGCAGCACCGTGCTGATCCGCTGAATGCCGTCAAGGCTGGCCTGGCGGAAGCGGGCCCCATCGCGAATCGGCGTGGTCATGGTGAAGCGGGCCGTGCTGCGCAAGAGGTCGGCACTGAGCTGGCCCGATAGCGAGGGGGAGGCCACGATGGCGGAGGTGTTGGTCTGGGCGTCAATCAGAAACAGCAACAGGCCATTGGCATCCCCACTGGGCTGCCAGCGCTGCAGCAGGGCGTCACCGAGCTGGTTGAGGCTGAGGCCATAGTCGAGCTGTTTGAGGGTGATCAGGCGGGCATCCACCCGCTCCGCCGTGAGCACATCCAGCTGGCGGGCCACATCCGCACTGGCGGCGCGGCTGAGCACCCCCGCCTCATCCAGCACCCTCTCCTGGGGAAGGGTCTCGCTGAAGGCCGTGGCTGAAACGGCCAGGGCCGGCGCCGCGGGCAGCACCAGCAGCAGCACCAACAGGCAGATCTCCAGCAGCCGGTTCCCTAGCAGGCGGTTCTCCTGCAGGGGGTGGATGGGGGATGGGGCGGCGGCGTTCTGGCAGGGCACGTGCACCGGGATCAGGCCTGACAGGCTCTAGTTTGCCGCCAATGGTTGCCGCTGTCGCCTCTCCATGGCCCTTCCGTTGCCAGCCAGGGTCAGTCTGGGCACCGGCGCCGTCGGCTTGCTGCTGGTGGTGTTCAACCAGCTCACTGCGCCACTGCCTGAGCCACCCCTGGTGCGAGCCAGCGTGCTGGCGGCACTGTTCGCCGTGGGGTTGATGGTGGTGGCCGTGCTCTGGACCCGGGCGGTGCCGGAAGCGGCCGAGCGCGTCGACCTGCAGGGGGACGAGGGCCTGGAGCTCGCCCCTGGACTGCCCCGCCAGCTGCTGCAGGACCTGGGCTGGGGCAGCCAGATGCTGCTCACGGCCTCTCCCGCGGCAGTGGTGCTGGTGATGTGGCGCGGTGAGGTGCTGTTGCGCCGCGGGTTGCTGGGGTCCATCCCCTTCATCCCTGGGCCGATCTGCGCCCGGGCACTGGAGCGGGGCCAGGCGATCTCCCTGGTGAACCTGGCCCTCTATCCCGGGCGCGCTGAATTCGACACCCTGCTGCCGGGCCTGCCTGCCGTGCTGATCCAACCCATCGCCGACCAGGGACTGGTGCTGCTCGGCGGCTGGTCAGCGCGGTGCTTCAGTCGCAGTGATCTGGTGTGGGTGGAGGGCTGGGCCCAGCGGCTCACAGCTGAAATACCGGAGTTCGGGAACCCTGCTGCTGGGCTGGACGCCGGGACGGAGCTGGGCCCCGGCGAGCCGCGCCGGGAGGCAGATTCAGTTGGGTGAGCACCCGTCCTCCCGCCGGTGAGCTGAATTCGGCAAAACCGTCGTCGCCGATCCGTCCCCGCAGCTGCTCAGCGCGCGACACCTGGCCGTTGGCCTGTCTGCGCAGCACCACCTGCCCCGCTGCGCTGGCCTCACCGCTCCGCCAGTTCCACTCGCAGCTGTCAGCCTGGAGCTGCTCCCCAGGCTGGCGCAAGAGGCAGGCTGCCCGCACCGCCACCGTGTGGGCGGGCAGATTGAGCTGGAAGCCGTTCCCGCTGAGCTGGGTTTTGCCGTAGCGCCCCTGGAACGGAGCCTGGCTGCTGGCGGTGCGGCTCGACAGCTCCAACCGGGTGGGGCCCGCTTGCAGCCAGGCCTGGCGGCCAGGTTCCTCGAGTCGCACGGGAGCCTGGAGATCGAGGGTCTGGCTGAGGCTGTTGCCGCTGAGGGCCGAGGCCGTGATCCGCTGCAGCGAGCCGTCCCCCAGCCGGCGTTCGCCGCGAACGGGCCCCCTGGCTGAAAGGGCCCCGCTCTCCGCCTGCCAGTCGAGGGGACCCAGCCCCAGGCGGATTGGCTCGGGGCCGCGACGTTGCAGGAGGGGGCTTTGGCGCAACTCCAGCCGCTCCTCCTTGATCAGAAAGCGTGCCAGTCCTGCGCTGAGCTGCAGGTCGCCCTGCACCAGCCTGGGGGAGCGGTCGAGCTCCATCCGCTGCTGGGAGGGGTACCAGCGCACCCGCAGGGCCGTCAGTTCCGCCGGTTGCTTGGGATCGAGGCGCTGCAGGCGGGTGGGCCCCTCCAGCTGCACCACCTCGCCATCGTTCACCACGACCGCCGTGCTGGCGGTGAGCCTGTACAGGGGCTGGCCGTTGCGGTAGAGGATGCCCGTGAGCTGGCGGGCCTGGGCAATCCGGCGGCTGAGGTCGTAGCGGGTTTCTGGGCTGCTGATCTCCCAAAGCGGCCGCCCCTGGGCGTCCTGCTGGCGCAGGTTCAGTTCCCGGAACACGAAGGGTGTCGGGCTGTCTTCCTCAATGGCCTGGGGGCGACAGCTCGCCACCCCCAGCCCGCTGCCCAGGAGCAACAGAGAAGCGATCCAGGACCCTCCGCAGTTCACAGCGGACCGTTGAGCTCGAGTCTCTGCATCACAGGCTGGGGTTGGGGCAGGGTTTGTCCGGCCTCAAGGCCGCCCCAGCTGAGGGCGTCCAGCCATCCCCCAGTCTGCGGGGAGGGTTTGGACGAATCGAAGGGTTGCAGGCCGAGCTGCTCGAGCATGCGGCCCGAGAGGTCGGGCAGCAGGGGAGCCAGCAGCACGGCCGCCAGCCGGCTGGCCTCCAGCACCGCATAGAGGTCCTGGCCCACCTGCTCCTCCTGGCCGGGTTGCTTCATCGCAGACCAGGGGGCCCGCTCATTGAGATAGCCGTTGGCGGCAATGGCTAGCTGCAGGATCGCTTCGGCGGCAGGCCGGAACTCCAGGCGATTCATGGACTGGCGGAATTGCTCCACCGCCTGGGAGCCTGCCTGGGCCAGGGCATGGCTGGACGTGGCAGCGTCGCCGGCAGGCGGCACGGCTTCAGCGAACCACTTGCGGGCCATCGTGCTGGTGCGGTTGAGCAGGTTGCCGATCGTGTTGGCCAGGTCGTTGTTCACCAGGTCGCTGAAGCGCTGCTGCTGGAAGTCGCCGTCCTCGCCGAAGGGAATGTCGCGCAGCAGGTACCAGCGCACGGCATCGCTGCCGCAGCGCTCCAGCAGCAGCTCCGGGTCGAGCACGTTGCCCAGGGACTTGCCCATCTTCTGGCCCTCGCGGGTGAGAAAGCCATGGCCGAACACCCGCTCCGGCAGGGGCAGGCCGGCCGAGAGCAGCATCGCGGGCCAATACACGGCATGGAAGCGCAGGATGTCCTTGCCGATCACGTGCAGCTGGGCGGGCCAGCCCCGTTGCAGCACCTGATCGAGATCCACTGGTCCCTCCTCCCCATCCACCGATCCAGCGGCAGCGGTTGGATCGCTCTGCAGGAGCGCACTCAGGTACCCCAGCAGCGCATCGAACCACACATAGAAGGTGTGCCCGGGATGGCCGGGCACGGGAATGCCCCAGGGCAGATCAACCCGCGAAATCGAGAAATCGCGAAGCCCCTGGGCCACGAAGTTCTCCACTTCCTTCTGGCGGCTGGCGGGGGCAATGAAGCCCGGCCTGCGGATCAGCTTCTCGATCTGGCTTTGGAAGCGGGAGAGGCGGAAGAACAGGTTCACCTCATCGCGCCATTCCAGCGGCTTGCGGTGGATCGGGCACTCCGGGTCCTGGGCCTCGTGGGGATCGTCCTTGAACTCCTCACAGGCCACGCAGTACCAACCCTGCTGGCGACCTTCCAGAACGTCACCACTGGCCTCCACCCGGGCGAAGAACTGCTCCACCAGCTCGCGGTGGCGGGGCGCGGTGGTGCGGATGAAGCGGTTGTTGCTGATCTGCCAGCGCCGCCAAAGCTCCCGGTAGCCCTCGCTCACCCGATCACAGTGATCCTGGGGCGTAAGGCCGGCCGCCTCGGCGGTGCGCTGGATCTTCTGGCCGTGCTCATCGCAGCCGGTGATGAAGGTCACCCGCTCCCCGCAGAGCCGTTGGTAGCGGGCAATGGCGTCGCAGGCGAGCGTGGTGTATGTGCTGCCGAGGTGGGCCCGGTCGTTGACGTAATAGAGCGGCGTGGTGAGGGTGTAGGACATGCGGCGTTCGATGGCCTGGCAATGCGCGCGGCCGCTCGATCGCAGCTCGTGGCCAGCGCTGCTCTGGCCTGTTGGCTCGGATGCTCTCCGACGCTCTGAGCGGATCCTACCCATCACCTTCTGTCTTTCCCTCCATGCACGAGCACCAGGTTCCGGTTGTGGTGTGGGGAGGAGGCACCGGCGGCGTGGCTGCCGCCCTTCAGGCCGCCCGCAGTGGCGCCACCACCCTGCTGCTCACCCCGGGCCCCTGGCTGGGGGGCATGGTGAGCGCTGCCGGGGTGTGCTGCCCGGACGGCAACGAGCTCAGCCCCTGGCAGACGGGGCTGTGGGGATCCTTCCTGCGGGAGCTGGCTCGCCGTGAACTCACAGGTCTCGACCACAACTGGGTGAGCTGCTTCGGCTATCAGCCGGCCACAGCAGAGGCGATTCTGCGGCGTTGGCTGGCTGAAGCCGGCGATCTCCAGTGGTGGAGTGGTTGCCGCCTGCGGGGCGTGCGGCGCCAGGGCCAGCGGATCACGGGTCTGGAGGTGGAGCGCGCTGGCGCGGACCCTGCCTGCACAACAGTCGAACTGGTGGTTCCCGGAATCGCCATCGACGGCAGCGACCGCGGCGAGCTCATCGGCCTCAGCGGCGCCGCCTACCGGCTTGGCTGGGAGCCGCGGGAGCAGTGGCAGGAGCCCAGCGCTCCCGAGGCGCAACGGCTGGCCGACGAACCGTTCTTTCAGCACCAGCCAGTGCAGTCACCCACCTGGGTGGCCATCGGCAGGCTGCGACCCGATCGGACCTGCCCGGCTCCCGGTGGGCCGCTGCCGGAGCCCTTCAGCCAGGCCGCCGCCAGCTTCGGCCTGGAGCGCACCCTCAGCTACGGCCGCCTCCCCGACGACCGGGTGATGCTCAACTGGCCGCTGCATGGCAACGACTGGCACCGGGGGCTGGAACGGGCCTTCGACGACGACCCTGCGGTCGAGGCCGAGCTGTTCACTGAGATGCGTGAGCACAGCCTGCAGTTCGGCAGGGCCCTGGCGGCTGCCAGTGACGGCGTGCTGCAAATGGAGGGTCTGTTCCCTGAAGCCGCCGCAGCCGCCAGCACCCTCTCCGGTGAGTCCCCACTGGCACTGATGCCCTACTGGCGTGAGGGGCGGCGTTTGGTGGGGCTGAGCACCCTGATCGAGCAGCAGCTGCTTCCCCAGGGACCCGGGGCCTCGATCGCCGCCCTGCCCAGTCGCAACGGCCAGTTGGACGGCCTGGTGGTGGGTAACTATGCCAACGACCATCACTACCCCGGTCCCGACTGGCCACTGGCCCCCAAGAGCTGCCCCTGGGGCGGGCGCTGGAGCGGCACGCCGTTCACCATTCCCTACGGAGCCCTGGTGAGTGCCGACACCGAGAACCTGCTGGCCGCGGAAAAGGGCTTCAGCGTGAGCCACATGGCTAACGGCGCCACCCGCCTGCAGCCGCAGATTTTCAACCTCGGCCAGGCGGCCGGGCTGGCAGCCGCGCTCTGCCTGCAGCGCGGCTGCCAGCCCGCTGAGCTGCCGGTGGCAGCTCTGCAACGGGCCCTGATCGAGGATCCCCAGGCCCCGGCCGGGCCACTCCCCCTGTGGGACACGCCCTGGCACCACCCGGCCTGGCGACAGCGCCAGCAGGCCGTGCTGGCCGATCCCGGCCTGCTGGATGCCCAGGGCCAATTGCAACTCAGCCGCAAACAGGCTGGTGATCTGGAAGCCGATCTGGGGCCCGAGCAGGCCCCCCGCGAGCCGGGGGAGCAGCTCTGGCAGGGGCAGCTGCAGAGTCCGAGCCCAGGGCGTTACCTGCTCACCGGTGTGGTCGGGGCGCCGGAGGGCGGCTGGCCGCTGATCACGCTGGAGCCAGCCCTGCACCACTGGCTGGCCCAGGCCGGTGCTGGTGCTGGTGAGGTGAGGCTGGTGGGATCGGCCAACCCCTGGGGGCCCTGGCTGCGGGTCTCGCGCCTTGCCGGCTGAGAGCGCTCCCCCATACCAGGGGGCTCAACGGCTGGCAGTCAGGCGCAGCAGATCGCGCAGGGGGTCCACCTGGTGGACGCGCAGCATCAACGGGTCCCCAGGTTCGCTGCCGGGCGGACACTCGGCCGCCAGGTCCATCGCCAGCTCCTCCGCATGCACCAGGCCGAGGCGGTCCTGGGGCCGCAGCCAGCGCAGAAACTGCGCCCGCCAGGCCTGGCCGCGGTGGGCATCGAACCACACCTGCTGCCAGTGGCGCTGGTCGTCCCGGCTGATCTGCGCCGCCTGGCGCAAGGGCGATTCCAGCTCCGCCAACAGCTCCAGCAACTGATCGCCGCTGAGGGGCGTCTGGCCCTCCCCCAGGGCCAGCAACTGGCGCTGCACCACCAGATCGGCGTAGCGGCGGATCGGCGAGGTGGCCTGCACATAGGCCGGCAGTCCCAGACTGAAATGGGGCGCGGGCTGGCTACCGCTGATGCCGCGGCTCAGGCAGCGCTTGATCGCGGCATGGCGCACCGGTCCGGCGGGCAGGCCATCGAGCTCGGCCGCCGGAGGCAGCTCCGCGGGAAGCTGGCTGCGGTAGGGCAGGGCCAGCTGCTGCTCGCGGCCCAGCTCGGCCACCACGGCCCCGGCCAGAATCATCGCCTCGGCCACCATCAGCCGGGCCGCCCCGGGATCGCTGATCTCCAGCCGGGGCTCGCCGCCGGCCTCGCGGATCCTCCCCTCCGGTTGGTCGAGCAGCAGAGCTCCCCTGGCCAGGCGCCAGCGGCGGCGGCGTTGCAACAGGGCATGCAGGGCTGCCGGGTCCGGCTCTTCGGGCGGGGCCAGCTCGATCAGCTCATCGGCATCGGCGTAGGAGAGGCGGTAAGCCGGACGCACCCAGCTGCGCTCCACGCCGCTGGCCGCCACCGCGCCGCCGGAATCGAGCTCCACCCACACACTCCAGGCCGCACAGCGGCGGCCGGCCCGCAGGCTGAAGGGCCCGGTGCTGAGCTGGAGCGGAAACATCGGCAGGGTGCCCCGCGCCAGGTAGAGGCTGGTGCCCCGGCGCCTGGCTTCCAGGTCGAGGGGGGAGCCGACCGGCACCAGGCGGCCGGGATCGGCCACGTGGATCCAGAGGCGCTCGCCGCCAGCCGGCAGGCGCTCGAGGGCGAGGCCATCGTCGATGTCCTCGGTGTCGTCGTCATCGATCGTGAAGCAGTGCTGGCCGCAGAGATCGAGCCTCTGATCATCCCCGGGCCGGGGGGTTTCGTGGTCGGCCAGCAGCCGCTCCGCCTCGGCCTCGAGGTCGGGGCTGAAGCCCAGGTCCCAGCTGCTGCTGCTCAGGGAGGGAAGGTGGTGGGGCTGCCAGCGACCGAGATCCACCAGCAGGTGGCGGATCGCCCCGGTTTCGGCCTGGCAATGCGCCGCCTGCAGGGCCTGGCGCAAAACCGGCGGCAGGGGCTCGCCACTGTTTCCACCAGCCCACTGCTCCAAGAGCTGCAGCTCCAGCCGTTGCTGCTCCCCCAGCAGGTCGGGGTCGAACGGCTGCCGGGCCCGCAGGATCTCCTGCCAGGCCCGCTCCTGGCGTTGCTGGTGCTGCTGGCGGTGGCGGGCCTTGCGCAGCTGGAGCAGGTCGTCGCGGGGCCTGGCGCTGATCCGTTGCTGGCGCAGGCGGAACCAGAGCTGGTCGCCGTGAAGCCACAGCCAGGCCGCCGCCAGCTCGGCTGGGGTGTGGCTGCCGGCCACGAGGTCGCACCAGGCGGCCAGGTCGAGGCCTTCGCCCGGATCGTCCTGGAGCAGCAGCCAGGCGGTGGCGCGCTCCCGGGCCGGCGGCAGGGCCGCCGCGAGTTGCGCCGGGCTGAAGGACCACGGAAAAACTCCCAGCCGAGCTGGTGGATCGACACCGGTCGGCAGGGGGCAGATCAACTGAACGTCGCGCTGCGGTGCAAGCTGGGAGCGCGCCACTGGCCCGACCACCAGTTGCAGCCTGCTGGCCTGAACGGCCTGCACCACGGCCAGGCGGGGCTGGCAGTCGCCGCCCCGGTCGGGCGTCAGACCGACTAGGTCGCCGGGATGGAAGCGGACCTGGGCCAGGGCAGATTCAGCCTTCGGGATTCACGAAGGGCAGCAGCGCCACGATCCGGGCCCGTTTCACCGCGTTGGTGAGGTCGCGCTGTTGCTTGGCCGTGAGGCCGGTGAGACGGCGGGGCAGGATCTTGCCGCGCTCGGTGATGAATTTCTTGAGCAGATCGACGTCCTTGTAGTCGATCGGATCGCCCGGCTTGATCGGCGACAGGCGCTTCTTGAAAAAGGAACTGGCCATGGAGGGAACGGAGGGAGAAGAGGAGACGACGTGCCGTTGCAACACCTGGACCGCAGTTGAGACGGTTCAGGTGGTCGGGCTCACTTGATTTCCTTGTGAACGGTCGACTTGTTGCAGTGGGGGCAGTACTTCTTCAGCTCCAGCCGTTCGGTGGTGTTGCGGCGGTTCTTCTCGGTGGTGTAGCGAGACACACCAGGAGACCGCTTGGCGGGGTTGGACCGGCATTCCGTGCACTCGAGGGTGATCACGATCCGGACGCCCTTGTTCTTAGCCATGAAGGACGTTGCGCCGCGTGTGCGATGCGAATTGACAAGGATCCACCTTACTGGGTGGAGGTCACGGGGCAGCCGTGGGCCGAAGACGGTGCTGCAAGGCCCCTTGCGCAGTGGCTGCCTAGGATCATCCCCTGATTTGTCCAGGGCCTGCATGCGCGTCTCACACCAGTGGCTGCGGGAGCTGGTGAGGGGTCCGGAGGGGGACACGGATCTGGAGCTGCCCCTGGAGGCCCTCGCTGAGCGACTCTCGATCGCCGGCTTCGAGGTGGAGGGCATCGAAGACCTGGCGGCCCAGGCCGAGGGCGTGGTCGTGGGCAGGGTGCTCGACCGTCAGGCCCACCCGGACGCCAGCAAGCTGAGCGTCTGCCGGGTGGATGTGGGGCAGGCCGAAACCCTGCAGATCGTATGTGGGGCCGCCAATGTGCGCGCCGGCATTCATGTGCCCGTGGCCCTGGTGGGCGCCACCCTGCCGGCCGTGAACCTCACGATCAAACCTGCCGAGCTGCGAGGCGTGGCCAGCTGCGGCATGATCTGCTCGTTGGCGGAGCTGGGCCTGAGCGATGGCTCGGAGGGCATCGCCGAACTGGACCAGCTGCTCGAAACCGTGCCGCCCCTGGGCACGCCTGTGGGGCCCGCTCTGGGCCTGGACGACCAGGTGCTGGAGCTGGCGATCACGGCAAACCGGTCTGATGGACTGTCGATGCAGGGCATCGCCCGTGAGGTGGCGGCCCTCAGTGGCGGCCGCACCCACTTCCCGCCGGTGCCGAGCGTGGCGGAGGTGGCTCCGCTGGCGGTGGCTCCGGCCAGCCTGCAGGCCATGGAGCAGGGCGGACTGTTCAGTGTGACGGCCCTGGAGGGGCTGCGGGCCGGCCCTTCTCCAGCCTGGCTGCAGCGGCGGCTGGAGAAGGCCGGCATCCGCCCGATCAACACGATCGTGGACGTCACCAATCTGGTGATGCTGGAAACAGGCCAACCGCTGCACGCCTTTGATCGCGAGCGGCTGGCGGCCCTCAGCGGCGGGCAGGCCCAGCCGGCGGCCCTGGGGCTGCGCCAGGCCCGTCCCGGCGAGTGCTTCACCAGCCTGGATGGCGAGGAACGCACGCTCAGCGAGGCTGCCCTCACGGTGACCTATGCCGACCGGCCGATTGCCCTGGCCGGGGTGATCGGTGGAGCTGGGGAGGCCGTGTCCAGCACCACCTCCGCAATCTGGCTGGAGGCGGCGGTGTTCGCCCCCCAGCTGGTGCGCCAGTCGGCCCGCAGCGTGGGCCTGCGCACCGAGGCCAGCAGCCGCTTCGAGAAGGGACTCCCCCTCGAGGCCACCCTGGCGGCGGCAGACCGGGCCTGTGCCCTGCTGGCCGAGCTGGCCGGTGGGCGGGTGGTGGGCCGCTGGCTGCACGCCCGCCCCCAGGAGCCGGTGCCCCCCCTGCATCTGCGCCGCGATGCCCTGCACAACCTGCTGGGACCGGTGCTGGTGGACGGCGAGCTGCAGGACCTGGACGATGGGCGCATCCGGGCCACCCTGGAGGCCTTGGGCTGCACGGTGGAAGAGCAGGGCGAGGGCTGGCATGTGCTGGTGCCCCCGGCCCGGGCGATCGACCTGCGCCGGGAGGTGGACCTGATCGAGGAGGTGGCTCGGCTGGTGGGCTACGACCAATTCGCCTGCCACCTGCCCGACCCGATCGAGCCAGGTGGCCTCAGCGACGAGCAGTCGGCGGAGCGGCGGCTGCGGCGGGCCCTCTGCCAGGCGGGGCTGCAGGAAGTGGTCAGTTTCTCCCTGGTGCCTGCGGCACCGGGACGGATCCCCCTGGCCAATCCCCTGCTGGCCGATTACGGCCATCTGCGCGACACCCTGGTGGACGAGTTGCTGGCGGCGGCGCGGCGCAATCTGCAGAGCGGCCAGCCCGGCTTCTGGGCCTTTGAGATCGGTGCTGTCTACAGCTCTGCTGAGGAGGGTGACCGCACCCAAGTGGTGGGTGTGATCCTCGGCGAGCGGCGGGCCGAGCGCTGGCGCAGCAGCGGCAAGCCGCTGCCGGCCGATTATTTCGAGGCCCGCGGTGCCCTGGATCAGGCCCTCGCCAGCCTGAAGCTCCACCTGGAGGACAGGCCCCTCACGGACCACCCTCTGCTCCATCCCGGTCGGGCGGCCCAGCTGATGCTCGAGGGACGGCACGCCGGCTGGTTTGGTCAGATCCACCCCGAACGGGCCGAGGAGGGCGACCTGCCGGAGGCCACCCACCTTTTTGAGCTGGATCTGGCTGCCCTGCTCAGCGCGGCCACCCGCCGCAACCGCTGGCAGCCTGCCTTCAGGTCCTATCCCACCGTGCCAGCTGCCGAGCGGGATCTGGCCCTGGTGGTGCCCAGCAGCACCCAGGCCTCGGCCCTGCTGGCCACGATCCGCAAGGCCGGCAAACCCCTGCTGGAGCATGCGGAGCTGATCGACCGTTACGAGGGCAGCCAGTTGGGAGCCGACGCCTGCAGCCAGGCCTTCCGGCTGCGCTATCGCGATCCCCAGCGCACCCTCACCGACGAGCAGGTGGAACAGGCCCATGCCGCCGTGCGCGCCGCTCTCAAGAAGCAGTTCGGCGCCAGCCTGCGTTAAGGGCGGAGCAGGGTGGCCAGGGTCTCCACGTGGCTGGTCTGGGGGAAGAAGTCGAGGGGCTGCGCCGCACGCAGGCGGTAGGGCCCATCCGCCCCGGCCAGGGCAGCCAGATCCCGGGCCAGGGTTGCCGGATCGCAGCTGAGGTAGAGCAGCCGCTCGGGCGGCGCTGCCAGGATCGCCGCCAACGCCGGCGGCTCCAGCCCCTTGCGCGGGGGATCCACCAGCAGGGCCCGGGCACCAGCCAGTCGCTGCGCCAGCAGCGTTCCCACTGCACCCGCTTCGAAGTGGCAGCGCTGGCTGAGCTGGTTGCGCTCGGCGTTGATCCGGGCCCGCTCCACCGCAGCAGGCCCCAGTTCGATCCCATGCACCTGCCAGCCGGCGGCGGCCAGGGGCAGGCTGAAGGTGCCGATGCCGCAGTACGCATCGAGCAGCAACCCGGAGTTCAACCCCTCCAGCCCCGCCAGCAGCAGGGGCACCACCCGCTCGGCCATCGGCGTGTTCACCTGAAAAAAAGTGTCGGCGCCGATGGTCAGGGCCACGCCGGCGAAGCGCTCCTCGATCCAGCCACGGCCTAGCACCACTTCGGTGTGGGGACCCAGCAGCACGTTGGTGGGCCTGTCCTGGATGTTCAGGCACACACCGACAAGCTGGGGCCAGCGCTGCAGCCAGCGCTCAGCCCAGAGGTCGAGCCCCGGCAGGTTGGCATGGCTGCTCACCAGTGTGATCAGTAGCTCAGCGCTGTGCTGGCCCAGGCGCAACGCCAGGTGGCGGAGCCCGCCTTCCGCCTGCAGATGGCGATCCACCGGCCAGGAGGTGCTCTCCAGATCGTGCTTGAGCGGGGCGATCAGCTGGTCGAGTCTGGGATCGAGCACCGGGCAGTGGTTCACGTTCACCAACGTATGACTGCCGCTGCGGTAGTACCCGGCCCGCAACGATCCATCGGCCCGCCGCTCCAGGGGCAGGATGGCCCGGTTGCGGTAGCCCAGGCCTTCTGCTGCACAGAGGGTGGTTGCCACCAGCTGCTCGGCGTCCGGCAGATGGGCGATGCGCTGCAGGGCCTCGACCACCTGGCGCCGTTTCCACTGGCGCTGGGCCTGCAGCTCCAGGTGCTGCAGGCTGCAGCCACCGCAGCGATCCGCCAGCACACAGGCCGGGCGACAGCGCTGGGCTGAGGGTTCCAGCACCGCCTCCAGCTTTGCCAGCCAGTGACGCCTGGCCCGGTGTTCCAGGCGTAGTCGCACCCGCTCCCCGGGCAGGGCGCCGCTCACGAAAGCCACGCTGCCCTCGAGCTGGGCCACCCCCCGGCCGTCATGGCTGAGGCCGCTCACCACACAGTCCAGCAGCTGCCCCACCCGCAGCCCGGCGTTGGCCCCTGACTGGCCCTCCATTCAACCCGCTGCTGCACAGCCGTTGACCCTAGGCCGTGCAAAGGGCCGTTACACCTTGCTGCTGCCTGGGTGGGAATCGGGAACAGGTCGATACGATGGACTCGCGTGTGGTCGCTGTGATGAGCGTCGTTCGGGATCTGATTCTTCAGGCAGACGATCAGCTCCGTTACCCCAGTGGCGGAGAACTCCGCTCAATGGTGGATTTCCTGACGGGGGGGTCACGGCGGCTGTCGGTGGTGCGGGTGCTCACCGAAAACGAGAAGAAGATCGTCGACGAGGCAGCCAAGCAGCTCTTCGCCCGCAAGCCTGACTACGTGGCGCCTGGCGGCAATGCCTACGGCCAGAAGCAGCGGGCCCAGTGCCTGCGCGACTACAGCTGGTACCTGCGCCTGGTGACCTACGGGGTGCTCGCCGGCAGCACCGAACTGATCCAGAAGATCGGCCTGGAGGGTGCCAGAGAGATGTACAACAGCCTGGGCGTGCCGATGCCCGGCATGGTTGAGGCGATGCGCACGATGAAGGAAGCGGCGATTGCCTTGCTGGGCACCGACGATGCCGCCTTGGCCGGCCCCTACTTTGACTTCCTGATCCAGGGCATGCAGACCACCACCTGATCAGCCAGCCGATCTCCAAGGTCTGCTGTTTTGGCTGGCATTACTCCATCGCCGGTGGCATGCCACCGGCTTTTTCATGGGCCCAGGCCCAGACAAACTCATCGCGCGCATCCCTGATGGGACTCGTCGTGGGTCTTGTGATGAGATTGATTCACCGTAGTCGAGATCGTATGCCTATCAAGTCTCATGCGCGACACGACTAAGGTCCCGGTCCAAGTCGTACCTGAGATGAGAGGGACACTGTCTTGCTGCGCCGCTGGTTGCCGTCTGAATCCTGGGAATGGCCATGGCTCGACCGCGTCATCCACCCGGAGATCGAGCACATCCCGGATGATCATCGCGAGACATCACGCACTCTCGACAGGAGTGCGATTGAGAAGGGCCAAGCGAGTTGCTATGCAGACGCGGTCGTCCCAGGTTGGACGATGCATGGGACACGTAAAGAGATTGATATGGGACGAATTGGACCTGCTGATTGACCTGAACCCCCACCCTGGAGCTTGCTGGCGGCTTGGCAAGCCGAAGCGGCTCCAGGCGACCTGCGTATCTGTGTCATAGGCAGATACGCAAAAGAGTTCCGGCGCTGAAAACGTTTGGCAGCACTACCCATGCTTCACTGCCGCTTGTCTCTGGACAACGAGGGGCAAGCCCATTGGACAGGTTGAATCCGTGGCCTAGGTGCTGCGTGGCGCGGTGGTGATGACGATCTCCCTGGACAAGACTTATCACCTCTTCAGACAAGCAAAATCGATGATTTTTGCGAGTCTCTGACGAGACCTGTGAGCCAAACCAATGTCCAGCTATCTCTGCCTATTCTCTCAACGAGACCCGCAAATGCTCTCATGCGAGACAGATGGGAATTCTTACATTGCCTTGATGAGACTCGTAAAGAGACTCGTGAATAGTCTCATCTGGGATGCACGTGTCAGCTGTTTGGGCTGCGGTATAGCTCCTTGAGCAACTGGTACGCCTCGTTGAGTCGGCGCATGTCTTCGTCGCTGCCGCCCGAATCAGGGTGGTGGGCGAGGGCCAGCTCCCGATAGGCATCGCGGATCTGGGGCAGGGTGAGCCTGTGGCCTGGTGTGGTGGGCAGGTTGAGCAACTTCAGGGCCCCATGCAGGGTCATCGTGTGCTCAAGGGTCTGGAAGGAGGTCCCCCGCCGGCGGCGGAAACGGTGCACGAAGCGGCGAATCAGGGTGGGCAGGCGCACCACCAGGGTGGAGCCGCTGAAGGGATCTTCCAGCAGACCGGCTGCCACCATCACCCTCTCGAAGCAGGGAGGTGCCGGCTGCCAGCAGGGCGCCAGACCGGTCATCACCTCCGTGACCAGGGTCCAGCTGAAGGGCCTCCCCTCGCTCTGGTCGCTCTGGGGCCAGATGTCCTGGGCAAGCCACACCATCGCAGCTTCCAGTACGGCCTCATTGGCCGACTGGCCATAGAGCTCAAACCAATGCTCCTTCACCCGCTCCAGCGCCTGATCCAGCAGCTCGATTGGAATCTGGGGGAGCAGATCGAGGGATTCACCGGCAGGGCGCGGTCTGGGCTGGAGGCTGCGGCGCACCTGTTCCGATTGGCGACGCACGAATCCCGGCAGGTCGATCCCGCGCGGCCGGGATCCAGGGCGGACCCCTTCGCTCTCCTGGGCATCAGCCGGGTCACGGCGCAGGGCCAGTTCCAGCTGGGAATCGGCACCGCCGCCCCGGCTCACGAGCACCAGGGCGCCCTGCTCGTCGAAGGCCCCGGAGGGATGGATCGGCTCGCACGCAGGATCGTCAGAACCGGACTGGCTGTCGCTGTCTGGGGAGTCCTCGGGCTTGAACAGCTCATTGAGAAGCCGCTCCACGATGGCGCCACGGCTGCGCAGGCCGAACTCCCCCTTGAGCGCATCAAGGCGATTGATCAGCTCAGCGGGAAGCTTGAGGTTGATCGTGCGGCGCTGCTGCAGTTCATCCTCGGCCACAGGTCTGCTGCTGGCTGCTCAACGGTCCATCAACTGGCGCATCATCTCCTGCTGGGCTTCGATCGCCTTCTGGTAGCGGTCCAGCTGCTGGGCATTCACACCCGAACTCTGGATGGGCCGCCGCGATGGCAAAGCCGCGGGTGGACGGATGGGAGCTGGGCCCAGCAGGGCATTGGGAGATATGGGGCCGGTCCTGGTTGCGGGATTCGGCGCGGCGCCGACCGGCCGGGGAGCGGTCCGCACGGCGGTGGCCGGCGGTGCGGGGGCAGCGGCAGGAGCGATGCGCTGCTGCTGCCGCGCCATGGCCAGCTGGCTGGCGGGCACCACGCTGAGCAGGTGGCCTGGGGTGGCGTCGGCGGGATAGACCAGACTCACCCGCACGGGGTTGGTCACGCCTGGGCGCAGGTTGAGCGTGGTGAGGGCATGACTCTCGCCGGAGCGCATGCCCAGATGCATCTCCTGCAGTCCCTCGCTGGTCTGTACCTGGAGCGATCCCCGGAAGGCGGTGAACGGACGGGTACCACCGGAGGGGGTGGGATGGCTCATCACCAGTTCATAGGGTCCCGATCCATAGAGGTTGAGATCCACATCGAATCGCACCCCATAGGTGCCCACGTTGTCCAGGGATGAATCGGCCATGCGCACGGCCAAGGGGTTCACCTGCACGTCACGGGTGCCGAAGTGATGGCGCACGGTGCTGGTGAGCGGCACATGCAGGGGCCCCTCAGCCCTGAGATCATGGCGGATCTGGGCCTGGTAGCTGTCGCCCAGGGCCACCCCCCCCACGCGGGAGAAGATGCGCCGGTTCTGGATATCAGCAATCTGGTTGAGATACACCCGTCCCGGCGCCAGACGGCGGCTGTCAAGCACGGAGATCAGGTCGACGTCACTGGCGCCGTTACCGCCGGCCACCACGGCCATCTGAAAGGGCCCATTGCTGCGGCCGCGCAGCAGCCCATTGGCGATCCCGAGGGCTGGCAGGCGGGTGCTCAGCAGCACCATGCGACTGCGGGGTGGGAGCACCAGATTATTGGTGAGGTTGCGATCCAGCTGGTTGCGCAGCATCTGCACGGCAGTGGCATCGCCCGGACCGGTGTTCCAGGGGCGGGGGCCAAGGGGCTTCACCCCCATGAGATTGTTAGCCAGATAGGGGGCTTCGAAGCTGTTGCGCACGGCGCCCCGCTCGAACTGAATCGTGACCGGTCTGGTGCTGGGGTTGATCAGAATCACGCCGAGGATGAGTTCCGTGCGGCGTTGATCGGCTCTGATCTGACTGCGATAGGAGGGGAAGTATTTGTGGTGCATGTGCAGGCCGAATTCACCGTTGAAGGTGTATTCGGCATTGGCCAGGGCCATCCCGTTCTCTGCGGCGTAGCTGAACCCCGGTACGGTGGAGATCAGGATGCCAGGCCCCTCCACCTCCTCCGGCTGGTTGGAGTGGAGAACTGGTACGCGATTGAAGCTGCCGTCGAGGGGCCTGGCCCGCTGCCCGGCCATCAGGGCAACGTAGGCATGGGCTGGCTGGGCGGGGAGAGCGGCGGCGAGGCCAACCACCACACCGGCGAGGGCAGTAAACACAGTGACTGGACGCGATGAATGCAAACGGAATTGATCAATGAACGGCTGGAGAGCCGGCTCGGGGGCTAGGGCCTGTTGCGGTGGGTTGGAGAAGGGGACCGGTCTGCTGGTGGATTGGGGCGAACCGGGTTGTAGGGAGCCGCACCCTGGACGGAGCGCTGGGAGCAGCCTGTCTGCAGGCCATCCGACCTCTCGTTCGCGGGGAACGGCTGGCTAAAAAGAACATTGCGGAGCATAGATCCATGATTCCCCTGTTCGGCTGCTGCCCAGGACCAGACGCTGATCCCCACCAGGCCATGCGCCGTCACCAGGAGCGTCGCCTGCGGATGCTGCGCTTTTGGCGTGACGCTGCGGAGCGCCAGCTCGCCGCGCTCGACGCCTCAATCAGCACCCTGGAGCAGCAGATGCAACGGGCAGCCCAGGAACCCCAGGCCTGAGCAACTGGTGCAGGCGGGCCAGGCCGCTGTGCAGCCGCCGCTGCACGGTCATCGGACTGATCTGCAGGGCCTCTCCGGTCCGCCGGTAGCTCCAGCCGGCCAGCACCACCCGCTCCAGCACGGCCCGCTGGCTGCTCTCCAGCTGGCCGAGCAGATCCTGCACCTCGCCAGCGCCTTCGGCTGCTGTTGGGGAGGCGCTGCCCCCGGCCAGCTCAAAGCTGTCCGCCCCGTCCGGGTGTGTGAGCAGTTGCTCCAGGCTCAGCGGACGCCGCTGCAGCCTGCTGTCCACCAGCCGCTGCCACTGCACGGGGCTCAGGCCCATGGCCTCACGGAGTTGTTCGGGCGACGCCGACTGGGCCAGTCGGCGTCGCAGCTGGACGAGCTGCTGGTGTTGCTCCTCCAGCCTGCGGGGCAGCCGTACGGCCGGTGCGGTGTCCCGCAGGTAGTGGAGGATCGCCCCCCGGATATGGGGGCGGGCAAAGGCGTCGAAGGGGGTCTGCCGCTGGCGGCTGTAGAGCTCGGCGGCCCGCAGCAGCCCGAGCAGCCCCACCTGGACGAGATCCTCGAGGGGCTCGGAGCAGCGCAGGTGGTAGTGCAGGGCAATCGGCCGCACCAGCTGCTGGTACTGCTCGATGCGGGCATTGCGTTGCTGCAGGGGGCGTGGCAGGCGGGGACGGCGGCTGGTGGGCCGGGGGGCCGGTGCGGTGAGGACTGAGCTGGACATGACTGGACTGAAGCGAACGGATGGCAAGGAGCGGAACCGTGCTCCTTCTCTTCCAAACAGCTCCAGAGCCGCCGCCTTCCACAACCGTGAAAACACGGAACGGGCTGGAGCTCAGCTGTCCGTGGAGGGGGCCGCCACGGCGTGCAGCAGTCGCCAGGGACCCTGCTGCTGCAGCCAGTGGAGATCGGATGCCTCAGTGGCCAGCAGGTAGCCGGCGAACCCCAGGGCATTGACACTGAAACCGGCGCAATGCTCTGTTCGTCGGCGCACGCTGAGAAACCACTGGTCGGTGAACAGCAGGTTGTAGGGATGACGTGGCTGGGGATCATGGCGGGGATCACCGAGTCCCAGCTGGCGGGCATGGCCGAGGTAGAGCCCCTGCAGGTCCCGGGCCAGCGCGGCGGAACTGCCCTCCTGCGCCCCGGCCCGCTGGGCCCGCCGGCTGATGGCGTACTGCCAGGGCCAGGCGGGCCGGTGCTGGTCCAGCTGCTCAAGGATCAGGGCAGCCAGTGGACAGCTGCTGGACGCAGCCGGTCTGGGCAACAGCTGCAGGTGGCGGTGGGGCTGGCTGGCTCCGGCGGCGGCACAGCTGTTGAAGAACCAGAGACCGCCGGTGTCGCTGTCCATCTCAGCCACTGCCCGCCAGTCGTCAGCCCCCAGCCAGCCGGCCTGGGGTTGCCAGTGTTGGCTGATCAGCAGCAGATGGCCGGGCTGCACCGGATATTTGTTGAGCAGCACCACATGGGTGTCTCCCAACCGGGTCACCTCCAGGCGGGGATCCCAGGGCAGGAAGGGGTTGGGCCGGGGACCGCTGGCCCGCAGGTGCTTGGGGGTGGCACCCAGCAGGCGACGCACCTCAAAGGGTTCGGCCCCCGGCAGGCTGAGGAGATCGGTGCCCAGGGGCACCAGGGCCTGCTCAGCACGGGCCTGCTCGGAGCGCTGCAGTCCTGCCTGCCAGAGGCGTTCAGCCCGCCCCACCGGCCTTCAGACGGGCCAGGGATGCCCCCTGGTAGTAATGGCCGAGGATCTGGTTGTAGGTGTAACCCCGCTGGGCAAGCTCCTGGGCCCCGTGCTGGCTCATGCTGGCCCCCAGGTGGCCATGGGCCTCAATCGTGATCTGGGTGGTGGCCGCGTAGAGGCTCTCCACGATCGCGCCCTGATAGCTGAGGATCAGCCCGGCGGTGCTGGCGACCGCCTCCTCCGTCCGCCCGTTGACACTGGCCTGGCCGCGGTAGGCCTGCCAGCGGGTGGTGTCACCCAGATGCCAGTGGGGGTTGGCGGGACGGGCCATATGGGCCAGGGCATAGGAGCGGGCCGCCACAGCCTGGGCGCGCAGGGCCTCCATCGACCAGCTGCTGGGCATCTCGGCGCCCACCACGGAGGTGATGTAGCGCTCCAGACTCAGGTGGTTGATCACCCGCAGGCCTGCACCCTCCCGGATCAGGCGCAACCGGCCGCTATAGGGGGAGCCGTTCACCAGCACGGCGGACCCGCTGGTCTGCAGCCAGGACTCAGGACCAGCGGCCCAGAGACCTGGCAGCTGCACCGGCTCACCTGCGCCACCCTGCTGCAGCACCGCGCCCTGCTGGCTGACCAGTTGCCAGGGTCCGTTGGCCGACAGGGTGGGGGCCTCGCCGGCGGCGAGCAGGGCCACCCGGATCTCCAGGTCCACCGGTGCGGCCGCCGCCGGCTCCACGAGGGCGGTGGCCTGCCCGGCTGGGGCAGCGGCAGCGGCCTCCGGCACGGCCTGGCCCCGCTTGGCCTGGAGCTGACGCAACTGCTCGCTGGCCATGGCGGTGTCCATGGCGCTGCCGGCCGGCACCTCCAGCAAGGTGTCCAGCAGAGCGTTGTGGCTGATGGCGTGGGGGCGGGGCAGTAGGCCCTGGGCGGCAAAACCCATGCCCAGGGCCAGCCCGGCGACCGGCATCGCCAGGATCAGCTGCCGGGGCTCAGCAGGTCGTCCCAGGCGCAGAGCGCGGGGAAGCCAGGTTGCAAGGTTCCGTCCCACAGGAGATGACCGGCTCCGATCAGGCGGATCATGCCTGAGGAAACCGCTTCACACACCATCCCCCCCGGACGGTCTGAACATTGCCAGCCGCGCACGCTGGAGCGGCCGAGCTGCTCCTGCCACCAGGGAGCCACCAGCGCATGGGCCGAGCCGGTGACTGGATCCTCGTCGATGCCCAGGCCCGGAGCCAGGAATCGCAGCTGGTAATCGCAGGGCTCAGCGAGCACCAGGGGCCGCCGCTCCACTGCGGTGCCATCGCCCCCGATCCGCTGCATCAGCACCAGGCCGGGCCAGACCTCCGCCGGCAGGCTCTGGGCCGGCAGGGGGGCGGCCTCGAGGGGGGCCCGGGGCGGCAGCAGCACCACCCGGTAGCCCAGGGCCGACTGCCAACAGCCCTCGGGAGCTGCTCCCAGCCGCTGCTGCAGGTAGGCCAACAGCTCGGGGGAGGCCGTTGACGGGATCAGCGGGCTGCTGGGCAGCACGATCGCAGCCGCGCCGGGTTCTTGCAGGAGTTCCACGGCCAGGGGACCGCTGCGGCTGTGCAGGCTGGTGGCTTCCCCTGGCCCGAGCAGGCCCCAGTGGCCCAGGGCCAGGGTGGCCGCCAGGGTGGCGTGGCCGCAGAGGGGCACTTCACAGGTTGGCGTGAACCAGCGCAGCAGCCACTCACTGCCGTGGCGTAGCAGAAAGGCTGTTTCCGACTGGTTGAGGCTGCGGGCGATCGCCTGCATCGCCGCCGCCGCCAGCGGCTGTTCCAGCAGCACCACCGCGGCCCCGTTGCCGCCGCAGGCGCTGGCGCTGAAGGCCTCCACCAGCACGGCGGGGCAGCACAGGCCATGGTCCGACGTCATCGCTGGGTCTGCACGGGTGGGGAGGCATCCTCGGGCCTGAGCCCTCGCCCCATCAGGGCCCGGGCCCCGTCCTCGGCGCTGGCCTGGCCTTCGATCACGGCCACCACCTGCTCACAGATCGGCAACGACCAGCCCTCCCGCCGGCCCAGCGCCACCGCTGCCCGGGCCGTGACCAGGCCCTCCACGGTGGCGCCGATGGCCGCTGCAGCCTGCTCGCCGCCCTGGCCCTGGGCCAGCAGCAGGCCGCAGCGGTAGTTACGGCTGAGGCTGCTGGTGGCGGTGGCCAGCAGATCCCCCAGTCCGGCCAGCCCGTAGAGAGTGCTGCGGCTGCCCCCCAACCCTTCCACCACCACCCCCATCTCGGCGAGCCCGCGGGTTAGCAGGGAGGCGCGGGCATTGGCGCCCAGCTGGAGGCCGTCGCAGAGCCCGGCCGCCAGGGCCATGACGTTCTTGAGAGCGCCGGCCAGTTCCGTTCCCAGGCGGTCGCAGTTGGTGTAGAGGCGCAGGTTGGGGGCGGTGAGCTCGGCCTGCAGGCGCTCGGCCAGGCTTGGCTCCTCGCTGGCGATCACGCTGGCGGCCGGCAGCCCCTGGGCCAGCTCCGCCGCCAGGTTGGGCCCGCTGAGCACGGCGAGGGGATTGGCCAGATGGCTGCGCCAGAGGCCGGTGGCGGTGAGCAGGCGATCGAGGTCGATGCCCTTGCTGCAACTCAGCAGCGGCAGCTGGGGCGGAATGGCGCCTGCAAAACGCCGGGCCAAGGGCTCGACAGCTGCCATGGCCACGGCCATCACCACCAGGTCGCAGCCCTGCAGCAGCGGCAGCGGATCGCCGCCATCCCGCCGGGACCAGCTGCGCAGCTCGTGGCCCTGGGCTCGCCAGATGCCCTCCAGGGTGCTGCCCCAGGCTCCTCGGCCGATCAGGGAGATCCGCAGGGACATCGGGGCACCGGCGCCGGTTGCGCTTGCCATCATGCGCTACACCTGAGGGCAGGGGCATGAACGCGGGGACGTCGCTGGAGCGGTGGCAGGGGCGGGCCCTGGTGGTGGGCTGCGGCGGCATCGGCGCGGCCCTGGTGAGGGCCCTGGAACAGCGGGCACCGGGGCTGGAGCGGCTGGCAACGCGGCATTCGGATAGGGCCGCCGATGATCTGCCTGGGCGGCTGCTGCGTCTGGATCTCACCTGCGAGCACAGCCTGGCGGAGCTGCGCGGCAACCTGGCGGGCGGTCCGCCGTTGCGCCTGGTGATCAACACCGCCGGGCTACTGCATGGCGAGGGCATCGCCCCGGAGAAGCGCCTGGCCCAGGTGAACCGGGCCGCCCTGCGCACCAGCTTCGAGCTGAACGCCTTTGGCCCGCTGCTGCTGGCCCAGGCCCTCGAACCCCTCTTCCCGAAGGATCTCCCCTGCCACTTCGCCAGCCTGTCGGCACGGGTGGGAAGCATCGCTGACAACCGCTCCGGCGGCTGGTACGCCTACCGCGGCGCCAAGGCCGCCCAGAACCAGCTGCTGCGCACCCTGGCCCTGGAGTGGCGGCGGCGCCTGCCCCAGATGTGTGTGAGCCTGCTGCACCCGGGCACCACCGCCACCCCCCTCTCCCAGCCGTTTCAAGCCAACGTGCCTGCGGGCCAGCTGTTCAGCCCCGAGCGGGCAGCGAGCCAACTGCTGGACGTGCTCAGTGGACTGGGGCCTGATCAGAGCGGTGGTTTCTGGGCCTGGGACGGCCAGCCCATCCCCTGGTGAGGGACCGGGTGGTGAGGGAGCGAGGGCAGCGGATCAGGCGGCGTGCCGCTGCAGCAGCTCCAGGGGGATCACCTCCAGAGTGCCCTGTTCGGTGGCTGCCAGCCGTACCGGCGGGGCCATCCCGTCCTCGTAGGCCTCCAGCCAGCGGGGTGCGCAGACGCACCAGTGGTCGCCGGGCTTGAGGCCGGGGAAGCCATAGGCGGGAGCCGGGGTGCTGAGGTCGTTGCCCTGGGCCAGGCTGTAATTCAGGAAGGCCTCGGTGACCTCGCAGCACACGGTGTGGCGGCCGTGATCGGCGTCATTGGTGCGGCAGCTGCCGTCGCGGAACCAGCCGGTGAGCGGTTCGCAGCTGCAGAGATCCAGGGGTTCCCCCAGCACGTTCAGGGCTGCCGGGCCGGCGGTGGCCTGGAAGTCGGGAGTGGCGGTCATGGTGCGGACGACGGGAAACGAGGACTGGAGCAGGGGTGAGCTGCAGAAGGGTGCGGGATCCAGGCGAAAACCTGTCCCAGGTGGTTGACGGACTGCGGGGGTGAGGCGTTAAAGGTCGTTCAGGCGGTTCGTCCGTCGTTGTGCGCACCCCCTTCATGAGCTGGGAATTCACCGAAGATGCGGCCTTTCTGGCCCTCTGCGACGCCTACAAGGAGAGCGGCGAACCCTCTGCCATGGAATTCCTGGCCCACGGGGAGGGCGCCTTCCACTTCCAGGAGCTCAGCCAGAACGCCGCCGGCGAAGGCATCGACCTGAGCGACTCCTCCGATCTGGAGGAGTTCCAGCAGGAGGTGATCGATGCCCTCGAGGAGATGTGCAGCTGAGGGTGTTCAGCCGTAGAAGAAGGTGATCTCCTTCTCCTTGAGCCCATCCCAGCCGGCGGCCTTGAGGCGAGCGTCGAGGGAAGCCTGGTCGAAGTGCTTGGAGCCGGTTTTGACGATCCGGTTGCGCATCGACTTCTTCACGCCGCTGCGGGCCCGCTGGCTTTCCAGCTCCATCACCTCGTTGTAGAGGGCGAGCATCTCGGCTGGGATCGGGGTGCCGTCGAGGTCGAGGCCGGCCTGGATCGCCGCATCCACGCCGTCGGGGCCTGCAATCGCCATGGGGTCTGGGTTAAAGGGGCCCGCCCAGGCTAGGGGTGGGGCAGCTGAAACCTGGGCGGATCAGGCGCTGAAGTAGCGGGCCTGACTGTGCAGGGCCACCAGGGCGGTGGTGCTCTGTTCGGGGTGCAACTGCTCGCTCTCGTCCATGCTCAGGCCGATGCGCCCGGCACCCAGCCACTCGAGCTGCTGGCGCGAGTCGCCCACGTTGGGACAGGCGGGGTAGCCGAAGGAGTAGCGGCTGCCGCGGTAGCGCTGGGCTAGCACGTCGCGCAGGGGCATCGCCGCGGGGTCGGGATAGCCCAGCTCCCGGCGAATGCGGGCATGGGTCCACTCGGCCAGGGCCTCGGCCATCTGCACCGCCAGGCCGTGGAAATAGAGGTAGTCGCTGTATTGGTCGGCTGCGAAGAGCTGCTGGGCAAAGGTGGAGGCCTGTTCGCCCATGGTCACCGCCTGCATCGGCAGCACGTCCGTTGGTCTGCTGGCGCCATCGGGGGCCTGCTCCAGGTCGCGGTAGAAGTCGGCGATGCAGTAGCGGTTGCCGGAGCGCTGGCGGGGCAGTTCAAAGCGGCCCAGTTCGATGCCGGCGGCCGCCGCTGCGGAGCCATCGGCCATACCCGTGGGATCAAAGAGCACCGCGGCGTTGCCACTGCGACCACAGGGGAAGTAGCCATAGGCCACCCTGGGCTTGAGCAGCCCGTCCTGCAGGCAGCGTTCAATCCACTGCTGCAGCACGGGCTCGGCCTTCTCGGCCAGCATCGCCTCGTAGTCGGCCCGCGACTGCTGCTGGCTCTTGCGCAGCTGCCACTGGCCGGCGAACAGGGCGTTGCGGTCCAGGAAGGCGAACACCTCCTGCAGGTCGATGTCGGCCTCGCTGAGCACCCGGCTGCCCCAGAAGGGGGGTGTAAGTGCCGGCTGCTCGGGCACGGCGTCGGAGCGGCTGTCATCAAGCACCAGCGCTGCTGCTGCCTCTGGGCTGGACTGGTGCGAGGGGGCGTTCGGGTCAGCGGTTGATGCTTCGTGCTCCAGAGCGGTCTCCTCGCTGGGCCGCTCGCCCAGCCCCAGCCCCAGGCCCTCGGGCGTGCCATTGAGGAAGCCCTGCTGGTCGTCCCAGCCTTTGGCAGCCTTGGCCTCCATCAACGCATCCATGAAGCGCAAGTCGGCGAAGGCGTCGCGGCCGTAAATCACCTGGCCCTTGTAGGCGGCGCGGCAGTCGCCATTCACAAACCGGGGGGTGAGGGCAGCGCCGCCGAGAATCACCGGCACGCTGATACCCGCCTGGTTGAAGGCCTCCAGGTTGTCCTTCATGAAGGCGGTTGATTTCACCAGCAGGCCGCTCATGGCGATGCAGTCGGCCTGGTGTTGTTGCTGAGCCTCGACAATCGCTTCGCAGCTCTGCTTGATGCCCAGGTTGATCACCTCGTAGCCGTTGTTGGTGAGGATGATGTCCACCAGGTTCTTGCCGATGTCGTGCACGTCGCCTTTCACCGTGGCGATCAGGAATTTGCCCTTGGCCGAGCTCTCACCCTCCGCCCTCTCCATGTGGGGTTCGAGATGGGCCACGGCCGACTTCATGGTTTCTGCGCTCTGCAGCACAAACGGCAACTGCATCTGGCCGCTGCCGAACAGCTCGCCCACCACCTTCATGCCATCGAGCAGGAAGGTGTTGATGATCTGCAGAGGCGGATAGTTCTGCAGCGCCTGATCCAGTGCGGGCTCCAGGCCGATGCGCTCGCCATCAATGATGTGCTGCTTGAGCCGCTCCTCAATCGGCAGATCGGCCAGGGACGGCCCGGAGGCGCGGGCCTCCCTGGCGCTCACCCCCTCGAACAGGGTGGTGAGAACGGTGAGTGGATCGTAGGTGCAGATCGCACCCGGTTGATCACTTTCAAACCGTCGCAGGTCGTAGATCAGATCCAGGCACACCCGCTGATGTTCATCGCTGATCTTGGCCAGGGGTAGGATCTTAGCCGGGCTCACGATTGCCGCGTCCATGCCGGCCTGGCAGCACTCGTGCAGGAACACCGAATTGAGAACGATCCGGGCCGCTGGTGACAGACCGAAGCTCACATTGCTCACGCCCAGCACCACATGCACGCCGGGCAGACGCTCGCGCATCATCCGGATCGACTCCACCGTTGCGGCGCCATTGAGACGGTCTTCTTCAATACCGGTGGAGATCGGCAGGGCGAGGGGGTCGTAGAAGAGTTCGCGGGCCGGAATGCCGAATTCGAGGGCGTCGCGGTAGGCGCGCTGGGCGATGGCGAATTTCTTCTCGGCGGTGCGGGCCATGCCCTCTTCATCGATGGTGCCGATCACCACGCCGGCTCCGTAATCACGGGCCAGTTCCAACACCTTGAAGAACCGCTCCGGGCCGTCCTCGTAGTTGGTGGAGTTGAGCAGACACTTGCCGCCGGCCACCTTCAGGCCCGCCTCCATCTTCTGCCACTCGGTGGAATCGAGCATCAGCGGCAGGTTCACGTTGGTGACCAGCCGGCTCACCAACTCATGCATGTCGTGCTCACCATCGCGGCCCACGTAGTCGACGTTGACGTCGAGCACATGGGCGTTCTCCTTCACCTGGCTGCGCGCCACGGCCACAAGACCGTCCCAGTCTTCCTCCGCCAGCAGCTCGCGCACCTTTTTGCTGCCGCTGGCGTTGAGCCTTTCGCCGATGATCAGGAAGGAATTGTCCTGCAGATAGGGCGTGGTGCCGTAGATCGAGGCCGCCGCCGGCTCCATGTTCAGGCTGGGGCGCGGATCCGGCTGCTCAGCTGCTTCTGTGACCGAAGCGCCCCGCACGGGACGGGGTGCGGGCTTCATCTCCGCCGCCAGTTCCGCCAGGGCGCCGATGTGGGCCGGGGTGGTGCCGCAGCAGCCACCGATGACCTGCACGCCTAGGTCTTCCACGAAGTGCAGCAGCTGCATCTTCATCTCGACCGGTGTGAGCCGGTAGTGGGCCACGCCGCCGATATTCTCCGGCAGGCCGGCGTTCGGAATACAGCTCACCACAAATGGGCTGTGCTCGCTGAGGTAGCGGATGTGCTCCTTCATCTGCTCCGGGCCGGTGGCGCAGTTGAGGCCGAGCACATCGATCGGGAACGGCTCCAGGATCGCCAGGGCGGCGGCGATGTCGGACCCCACCAGCATGGTGCCGGTGGTTTCCATGGTGATGCTCACCATCAGCGGCCGGCGCTGGCCGGTCTTGCTGAAGGCCGCCTCAATGCCCTGAAGGGCCGCCTTGATCTGCAGCACGTCCTGGCAGGTCTCAACGATGAACAGGTCCACATCGCCGGCCAGCAGACCCTCGGCCTGCTCGGCGAAGGAGGCCTTCATCGTGTCGAAATCCACGTGCCCCAGGGTGGGCAGCTTGGTGGTGGGCCCCAACGAGCCGGCCACGAAGCGCGGCTTCTCGGGGGTGGAGTAGGCGGCGGCCATCTCCCGGGCCAGCTCGGCGGCGCGCTTGTTGATGGCGAAGGCCTGATCAGCGATGTCGTATTCCGCCAGCACCAGCGAGGTGGCACCGAAAGTGTCGGTCTCGATCACATCAGCGCCCACCTCCAGAAACTGGCGGTGCACCGCCTGCACCGCATCGGGGCGGGTGAACACCAAGTATTCGTTACAGCCCTCCAGGGCCGCCCCACCGAAGTCGTCGGCGGCGAGATCCATCTGCTGCAGCGAGGTGCCGGTGGCGCCGTCGAACACCAGCACCGGTCGATCCGGGGCGTGCAGACGCTCGAGAAAGCCCATGCGCGCCGTGGCGGGGGTGGTGTGATCGATCCCGGAGCTTGTCACCACCATCAGCCGTCGATGCGCACGCGCGATACCCAGTGGTCATAGGCCGGATCGCGCCCTTCCGTGATCGCCGTGAGACGCTCCCTGATCCGTTCCATCACTGGCCGGGCCGTGGGCAACTCGGTGGTTTCCACACGCCGTACCGGGGTGACCTTGGCGGCGGTGCCACTGAGGAACACTTCCTCGGCCACGAACAGTTCGCTCTTGTCCACCGCCCGCTCGATCACATCGATACCCATAGCCTTGGCGAGCTCGATCACGCTGGCGCGGGTGATGCCCTCAAGGATGTCCTGATCCACCCCTGGGGTGATCAGCACGCCGTCACGGACGATGAACAGATTCATGCCACTGGCCTCGCTCACCTTGCCGCGGCTGTTGAGTAGCAGCGCCTCATCGAAACCGCTCTTCACCGCTTCGGTCTTGGCCAGGGAGCTGGTGATGTAGGCACCGCTGATCTTGCCGCGCAGGGGCAGGGAGCGGTCCTCCTGGCGGGTCCAGGAGCTGATCCGGCAGCTCACCCCTTCTGGCGAGAGGTAGTCGCCCAGTTCCAGGCCGTAGATCAGGAAGTCGGTCTCGATGTTGTGCAGGCGCGGGGCGATGCCCAGGTCGCTGGTGTAGACGAACGGGCGCAGATACACCGGACAGGTGGGCTTGTTGGCCCTCAGGAAGGCGGCGATCGCATCGTGAATCGTCTGCTCGCTCAGTTCTGTGAGCAGCAGCCTGGCGCTCTGGCTGAGACGGCGGGCGTGGCGGTCGGCGCGGAACAGCAGGATCTCGGCCGGATCGCTGGGGTTGGGCAGGGCCCGCATCCCCCCGAAGGCGCCGGTGCCGTAGTGCAGGGCGTGGGTGGCCACCGAAAGGGTGGCCTCGGCAAAGGGCACACACTTGCCGCCGAACCAGGCATAGGGAAGGAACTGGTGCATGGCAGCGGAACGGGGGCTGGGTGCCGGAGGTGCCCCGATCTTCTCACCGCAGCCAGCAGGATGGGGGCATGCACAGGCTGGCAGCGATCCCGGGAGCGGCGGACGAAGGCGGCATCGCCTTCATTGAGCAGGAGCCGGCGCCGGTGCTGCTGCTCACCAGCGCCGACACCGACCTGCTCTGCCTGGAGCCTCTGCTGCAGGCCGAACCGCAGCTGCTGGGGGCGGAGCTGCGCGGCCTGAACCTGGCGGCCCTGGGCCACCCTGCCGTGGTGGATCACTACCTGGCCACCACGGCAGCGGCGGCCCGGCTGGTGCTGGTGCGGCTGCTGGGCGGTCGGGGGCACTGGAGCTACGGGCTGGAGCGGCTGCAGCAGTGGGCCCAGGCGGCGCCGGATCGGCTGTTGCTGGTGCTGGCGGGCACTGCCGAGGAGGAGCAGGGCCTAGCTGAGCTGGGGACAGGCGACCCGGCCCTGGCCGTGGCCCTGGCCCGCTGCCTGCGGGTGGGTGGCCAGGCCAATGGCCGGGCGGTGCTCCGTGCCCTGGGCGCCCTGCTGCGGGGGGAACCCGTGGCCGCGCCTGAGCCACAGCCGCTGGCCGATCCCCTGCCCCACGACTGGCGCGACGAGCCTGGGGAGCGCATCGGCGTGATCGCCTACCGGGCCCTGTGGCAGGCGGGCGACCTGGAGTTGATGGAGGCGCTGCTGGAGCAATTGCGCCTGCGGGGGCTCTGCCCGCGGGCCCTGTGGGTGAGCGGCCTGCGCGATGAAGCGGTGCAACGGGGCGTGGAGCAGCTGCTGGCCCGCGAGCGGGTGCAGGCGGTGTTGTGCTGCACCTCCTTCGCCTCAGTGCAGTTCGAGCAGGCGGGCCTGGGCGCACCCCTGTGGGAGGCCCTCGACGTGCCGGTGCTGCAGCTGCTGAGCAGCAGCCAGCCCCGCCAGCGCTGGCAAGCCAGCAGCATTGGCTTAGCCCCCACCGACCTCACCCTGCAGGTGGCCCTGCCGGAGCTGGACGGGCGGATCACCACCCGCATCGGCGCCTTCAAGGAGTGCGTGGGGGCCGGCGAGCGGCTGGGGGCAGCGCTGCAGCGCTACCGGCCGGATCCCGAGCGGCTGGCCTGGGTGAGCGAGCTGGCGGCCAACTGGATCGCCCTGCGTCGCACCCCGGCTTGCAAGCGGCAGCTGGCCCTGGTGCTGGCCAACTACCCCACCCGCAACAGCCGCCTGGCCAATGGGGTGGGCCTGGACACCCCGGCCTCCGCGGCGGCGATGCTGCACTGGTTGCAGCAGGTGGGCTACGGCCTGGGCGAGCAGGCACTGCCAGCCGATGGCCAGGCCCTGATCGAGGCCCTGCTGGCCGGCCGCAGCAACGACCCCGAGAGTGATCATCGCCCCGCCCTCGATCACCTGCCCCTGGCCCGTTACCGCGCCTGGTACGACCAGCTGCCTGCGCAAGGGCGGCAGCGCCTGGAGGCGGTATGGGGTCCGCCGGAGCGGGATGCCGGCCTGGTGCCCCTGCCCGCAGGCGGCCAGGGATTTGCGGTGCGCGGCCTGGGCTTTGGCCAGGTGTGCCTGCTGATCCAGCCGGAGCGCGGCTACGACCGCGATCCCAGCCTTAGTTACCACTCGCCGGACCTGCCGCCCAACCACGCCTACCTGGCCCAGTACCTGTGGCTGCGCGAGGTGTTCGCCGCCCAGGTGGTGGTGCACGTGGGCAAGCATGGCAACCTGGAGTGGCTGCCCGGCAAGGGTCTGGGCCTTTCGGCCCAGTGCTTCCCGGAGTGGGCCCTGGGCCCCCTGCCCCACCTCTATCCATTCATCGTGAATGATCCGGGCGAGGGGTCCCAGGCCAAGCGCCGCAGCCAGGCCGTGATCCTCGACCATCTCACCCCACCCCTGGGCCGGGCCGGCCTGCACGGTGAGCTGCAGCAACTGGAGGCCCTGCTGGATGAGTATTGGGAAGCCAGCCAGGTGGGCGGCGGCGAACGGGCGGCCCTGCTGCGCCGGCAGCTGGAGCAACAGCTCGCCGATCTGAAGCTTCCCCTGGGCGGGCAGGCCGACCTGGAAGCCCGCCTCGATGCGGCCGATGGCTACCTGTGCGAACTGAAGGAGGCCCAGATCCGGCTGGGGTTGCACTGCTACGGCCAGCTGCCGGGGCCGGCGGAGCTGGCGGAACTGCTGCTCTGCCTGGCCAGGCCGCCCCAGGCGGGCCTGGCCGGTCTCACCCAGGCCCTGGCCCGGGACCTTGGGCTGGAACTCGACCCCTGGGCGGATCCGGAGGAGCAGGCCCTCAGCCCAGTCGATCAGCGCCTGCTGCAGCCAGCCCGGCGGGTGGGTGATGGCGTGGAGCGCTTGGAGCAGCAGGCCCTTGAGCTCTGCCAGTGGGCCCTGGCGGCAGCCGCCGGCGCGCCTCCTTTGGCGATCGGTCCCCATACAGCACCGGTGCTGGAGCACCTGCAGACGGTGCTGCTGCCGCGGCTGCTGGCCTGCGGCACGCAGGAGCGCCTGGCCTTTCTGGCGGGGCTGGAGGGCCGCCGCATCGCCGCCGGTCCGGCCGGCGCCCCCACCCGCGGCAGGCCCGACCTGCTGCCCACCGGCCGCAACTTCTATTCGGTGGACCTGCGCGGCCTGCCCACCGAGGCCGCCTGGGATCTGGGCCGGCGCAGTGCCGAGCTGCTGCTGGAGCTGCACCTGCAGGAGGAGGGGGAGCACCTGCGAACCCTGGCCCTCTCGGTGTGGGGCACAAGCACGATGCGCAACGGCGGTGAGGACATCGCCCAGGCCCTGGCCCTGCTCGGTGTACGGCCGGTGTGGGACGGGCCGACGCGGCGGATGGTGGACCTGGAGGTGATCCCCCTGGCCCTGCTCGGCCGGCCGCGGGTGGATGTGACCCTGCGCATTTCCGGCCTGTTCCGCGATGCCTTCCCCCAGCTGGTGGCCTGGGTGAACCGGGCGACGGCCCTGGTGGCAGCCCTCGATGAGCCGGTGGAGCAGAACCCCCTGGCGGCGGCGGCGCGGCGGGAGGGCACGGCGGCGCGGGTGTATGGCTCGGCACCGGGGGCCTACGGGGCGGGGCTGCAGGGCCTGATCGACAGCGGCCAGTGGGAGACACGGGCCGATCTGGGCGAGGTCTTCCTCAACTGGAGCAGCTGGCGCTATGGCGACGCCGGGGACGAGGCCCGAGGGCCGGGGGACACGGCGCTGGGAAGCGGCATCGAGGCGACGGCTGACCGCCAGGGGCTCGAGCGGCGCCTGAGCAGCGTGCAGGTGGTGCTGCACAACCAGGACAACCGGGAGCACGACCTGCTCGATTCCGACGACTACTACCAGTTCCAGGGCGGCCTGAGCGCGGCCGCCGAAAGCCTGCAGGGGCAGGCACCGGCTGCGTGGTTCGGCGACCACTCCCGCGCTGCGCGGCCACGCCTGCACCGGCTGGAGAAGGAGTTCGACAAGGTGCTGCGCTCCCGCCTGCTCAACCCCCGCTGGATCGCCGGCATGCAGCGCCATGGCTACAAGGGCGGCTTCGAGATGGCGGCCAGTCTGGACTACCTGTTCGCCTACGACGCCAGCACCGGCCGGATGCCGGACTGGGGCTACGGCGCCGTGGCCGAACGCTGGCTGGGGGACCCGGGGGTGCGGGCGTTTCTGGAGCAGAGCAATCCCTGGGCCCTGCGCGACATGGCGGAGCGGTTGCTGGAGGCCCACCACCGGGGCCTGTGGAGCGGCGCCGGCGATGGACAGCTGGCCAACCTGAGGCAGCTGGTGCTGGAGGCGGAGGCGCTGGTGGAGCAGCGCTGAAGCGCTGCTCTCAGCTGTTGAGGTCCTTCACCATCTGCTTGAAGGGGTCGATGGCCCCTGGCTTGGCCGTGTTCAGGGCGCTCTGTTGGTTTGCCAGAGCGGGTTGGGCACTGCTGCTGGCGGCGGCGGCCTTCTGCTCCTTCTCCTGCTTGATCGCCGCCGGACCACCGGGCACGTTCACGCCCACGGCTGAGCCCTTCTTGCGCTGGTCGAGCTCGGTCTGCGACATGGTCTGCGCGAAGGTCTTCTTCACCGGCTTGGGCACGCCATCGCTGAGGCTCACGGGGCCGGAGTCGGTGGCGGCTCCAGGCAGACCCTCGGAAACCTTCTCCAGCTTGGCCTCCATCGAGGCCACCTCGGCCACCATCTCCTTGTTGCCTGGGCTGTCGGCCGTACCCGGGAAGGTACGGCGGATGGTGTTGGAGCGACGCATGAAGTTCACGTCGCCGAGGCTGCTGGACTGGTCGGCGTCGAGGTAGACGGTTTCGGCGGGCTTGCGGGCCTTGGGGCCGCTGGCGGCGCTGTTCGCGCCGGAGCCGGAGGAGAACAGGCGATCAAACAGACCCATCGACTGGCAAGGGAAAGCGTCAGCAAACCCTAGCGGCCGTGAAGCGCCAGACCATGGGTATCCGTACCACAACTCTGCAAAAGCCCCCGGCGGCAGAGGTCGCGGGCGATCGCCTCGCACACCAGCGGCGTGGGTTGCCAGCACGGCTGCATCTCATAGTCGTACCAGGTTTCGGCGCCGTCAAAGCCGAGCTCGGCCGCCGCGGCGATCAGGGTGGCGAAGGGCAGGCGATAGCGGGCGGGGTGGGCCAGCAGGGCCAGGCCATCGGCCGCGCGGATGGCCTCCAGCACCTGCTCCGCATGCAGGGCCGCTCCCACCACGCTGCAGCCCTGCAGGTAGGGCTCGAGGCTGGGGTGGTCCGCCGCGAAACCGAGGGCGAGCACGTGCACCAGGCAGCCCTCCAGCAGGCAGCTGATCTCTACCCCGCGCCAGAGGGTGGGCACGGCCTGGCCGCCCTGGCGCGCTTCAGCCAGGGCGGCGGCCACCCGCTCACTGCCGGCGATGGCGTGGTGGTCGGTCACAGCCAGGTGCTCCAGGCCGATGGCGATCGCCTGCTGGGCCAACTGCTCGGGCCGCAGGCTGCCGTCGCTGTGGGTGGTGTGGCAGTGGAAGTTGAGCCGCGTGGGGCAGCAGGCCGGCGTGACCGAGGCCAGCACGGCAGCAAGGGGATGATCGTGGCAAGGAGTTCGGCCCATAGCTGGTGGATGGGCGTTCAGCCGGCGGCGATGGCTTCTGCCTCGCGCTCGGCCCGCAGCCGCCGCCAGCGGGCATAGAACTGGATGGAGGCAGCCATGAACACCACCAGGGCCACGATCAACCAGGTGGCGGCGCCGGTTGGGAACTGGTTCTTGAACACCACCAGCATCACCACGATCACCAGCAGCAGGGTGGGCAGCTCGTTGAGGGCCCGCAGCTGGCGGCCGCTCCACAGGCAGCTGCCCTGGCGCAGGCGGCCCATCAGCCGGTAGCAGAAGGCGTGGTAGGCGAGCAGGGCCAGCACGAAGGCCAGCTTGGCGTGCATCCAACCCTGCTGCAGCCAGGCTGGATTCACGCTCAGCAGGCCCACGGCGCACACCACCGCCACCACCATGCCGGGGGTTGTGATGATGTTGGCCAGGCGCCGCTCCATCAGGGCGTACTGGTCTTCAAAGGCCTGGCGCAGGGGCGGCTCCAGCTCGGCGGCCTCGCGGTGATAAATGAACAGGCGCACCAGGTAGAAGAGCCCAGCGAACCACACCACCACCCCCACGATGTGCAGGGTCTTGAACCATAGGTAGGCCTCTGGCGGCCAGGTGAGAGCAAACGCGCTGGGAAGGGGCACGCTGAAGACGGGGTCGATCGCTTCAGGCTAGGGATTGGCGGTGGTTGTGAAGCGCACCGTTGCCCGGGGTGAGAAGGGGGCCTGGAGCAAGGCGCAGGCCTCGATCGAGGCCACCAGGATCGTCACCAGCAGGATGAAGCTGCACTCGTCACTGGGGAGGGTGGTCTGGCGCTGCAGCAGTGGCGCCAGGGCTGGCCAGAGCGCAGAGGCCTGGGCCTGGGGGAGCACCCGCTGCAGGCGCTTCTGGTGATGGGGTTCGGCGAGGGAGGGATCGGCGGCGCTGTGGGCGAAGTCGTTGCGCACGCTGCGGATGGCGTGCAGGGCCTGCTCAATGGCGGAGTCGATCAGCCCCAGGCGGGCGGCCAGGGTGATTTTGGCGCCGTAGCTGCCGAGGGATCGATCGGCGGTGAACAGCTTGTCGTCGGTGCCTGGGCTTGGGGCCATCACGGCCTTGAGCAGGTGCTCCAGGGCCAGATCGAGGCGGGCGGCACCCACCAGCACCAGGCCCCGGCCACGCTCGGCCATCATCTGCAGCGCCACGTTGCGGGCCTGCTCAGCCGCCGCAACGGTGAGCGGATCAGGGCTCATCCCCGCTGGCCCTGCTTGCGCAGGTCTTCCCAGAGATTGGTGTGGTTGAGCAGCACGTCCTTGATGCCGTCGCGCACGGTTGAGGAATGAAGGGCCTGGCTGCTCATCGCCTGGTGGGCATCGAGGGCGCCGATGATCGCGTCCATCAGCTCGGTGCCGAAATCGGGGGAGTTGGCGAACTGCTCCTTGCTGTTGGCGGCGGCCTGCTGGCGGAGGGTGGCCGACTCCATCAGCCGGCCGCGGATCACCGAGCGTACGTAGGTCACCTTGTCGCCGTCGCTGAGCTCACCGCCAAAGAGATCGTTGAGCTTGGCGATGATCTCGGCGAGCTCCACCTTGTCCTTGTCCTGCACACTGCCCCCACCTGGAGCCATGCCGGCGATCGGGATGGTTTCGCCTTGCTGGAGATCGAGCTTTCTGGTGCCGAGATCGCGGAGGTGATGGTGGGTGAGCACCACCTTGGAGAGGTCCACCGTGTTGATCTCGCGCTCAAACTCCAGCAGGGGTAGTAGAGCCTTGTAAAAGAGCGCCCGTTTCTCCAGGCCGGTGTTGGCGTAATCAAAGATCTGGGAGAGGAAGGTATAGAAGCGGCCATAGGCGCCCATGTCACTGCGGAACAGGGAGAGCGCGTCCAGTTCCTCCTTGGCTCGCTGGCGTGCCTCGCCGTCGTTGATCTCCTCGGCATGGCGGTAGGCGAGGCGGGCCTCCTTGTAGAGGGTCATCAACCGCTGGGCAACGGGCTCGATCGCGGCCATCAACTGGCTCTGGCGGGCTTTGTCGCTGCGGCTGCCATCGAGCAGCGCCTTCACCACCCGGTCGATCTCGAACTCGTCGTAGTGGCCCTGGGCGTCGAGCTTGGTTTTGAGATCGAGGATCAGGTTGGGATCGGTGGCCTCGGCCAGCTCAGCAGTGGCGTAGTAGGTCTTGAAGGCCGCCAGGATGTCGTCAGGTTCATTGATGAAATCCACCACAAAGGTGGTGTCCTTACCCGGATAGCAGCGGTTGAGGCGGGAGAGGGTCTGCACCGCCTGGATGCCATCGAGGCGGCGGTCCACATACATGCCGCAGAGCAGCGGCTGGTCAAAGCCGGTCTGAAACTTGTTGGCCACCAGCAGGATCTGGTAGTCGTTCCCTTTGAACGCCTCACGGATGTCGCTCTTGAGGCCGGGGTTGAGGGTGGCACTGCGTTCGGTGAAGCCATCGGGTCCGATCTCGGTGTCGCTCACCTCGCCACTGAAAGCCACCAGGGTGCCAAGGGGATAACCCTTGTCCGTGATGTACTTGTCGATGGCCAGCTTCCAGCGCACGGCCTCCTTGCGCGAGCCCACCACCACCATCGCCTTGGCCTTGCCATCGAGCAGCGGCCAGACGAACTGGCGGAAGTGCTCCACCACGATCTGCACTTTCTGGGCGATGTTGTGGGGGTGGAGCTTCACCCAGCCCATCAGTTTCTTGAGGGCGGCGCTGCGCTCCACCTCCTCGCTGGAGAAGGTCTGCCCTTCCTGGGCGAGTTGGAAGGCGAGCTTGTAGGAGGTGTAGTTCTGCAGCACATCGAGGATGAACTCTTCCTCGATCGCCTGGCGCATCGAATACACGTGGAAGGGCGCCGGCAGGTTGCCGGGACCGGCCGGCTCAGCGGGGTTAGGCCGGCGGCCGAACAGCTCCATCGTCTTGGCCTTGGGCGTGGCGGTGAAGGCCACGTAGGTGATGCCGCTGCTGCCGGCACGGGTGCTCATGTCGGCGGTGAGCAGGTCGTCGATCGACACCTCACCGCCATCGGCCAGGTCGGCCAGTTCGGCAGCGGAGAGCACCTTGCGCAGCTTGAGGGCCGCGTCGCCGGTTTGCGAGCTGTGGGCCTCATCGGCGATCACCGCGAAGCGTTTGCCGCTGGTGGCGGTGAGCTCCTGCATTTTTTTGATGAGGGCCGGAAAGGTCTGGATGGTGCAGACCACGATCTTCTTGTCGCCCGAGAGGGCCGTGGCCAGCTGCTCGCTCTTGATGCCCTTCTCGGTGGTGATTGAGGCCACCACGCCCTTGCGTCGCTCAAAGTTCTCCAGGGTTTCCTGCAGCTGGGAATCGATCACGCTGCGGTCGCTCACCACGAGCACGGTGTCGAACAGCTTGCGGTCGTTGGCGTCGTGCAGGTCGGCGAGTTGGTGGGCGCTCCAGCCGATCGAGGCGGTCTTGCCGGAGCCTGCCGAGTGCTGGATCAGGTACCGCAAACCGGGGCCTTCCTCCAGCACGGCCTTGAGCAGCAGGCGGGTCACGGCCAGCTGGTGGTAGCGGGGGAAGACGATGCGGCGGATCTGCTTTTTCTGGTCGCGCTCGGCGGTGCAATAGCGGCCGAGAATCTCCAGCCAGCTGTGGCGTTCCCACACTTCCTCCCAGAGATAGGCGGTGCGGTGGCCCGCCATCACCGGATTGCCGGCACCGCAGTCGGGCCCGCCGGGGTCGCTGCCCTGGTTGAAGGGCAGGAACTGGGTATTCGGACCGTCCAGCCGGGTGGTCATCTGCACCTCCCGGTTGCTCACCGCGAAGTGCACCAGGGCGCCGCTGGGGAAGGAGAGCAGGGGCTCGGGGGCCTGGCCCGTAGGCCGTGGCAAGCGGTCGGTTTTGTACTGCCACACCGCGTCTGCGATGTTCTGGGTGTTGTCGGTCTTGAGCTCCACGGTGGCCACCGGGATGCCGTTGAGGAAGAGCACGAGATCGAGGCAGTTCTCGTTGCGGGTGGAGTAGCGCACCTGGCGCACCACCCGCAGCCGGTTGGCGTTGTAGCGGGCCAGGATCTGTGGATTGAGCCCGAAGGCCGGCTTGAACTCCGCCAGCTTGAGAGCCTTGGGCAGACCCAGCACCTCCACGCCGTGGCGGAGCAGATCGAGGGTGCCCACCTGGTCGAGCTGCTGGCGCACCCGCTGCAGCAGGGTGGCTTCCGCCTTGCTGCCGTGGTTTTTCTGCAGCACCTCCCAGGCATCGGGCTGCGCCTCCTGCACCCAGGCGATCAGATCCGGCGGGTAGAGGGCGAGCTCGCGGCTGTAGGCAGAAGCGCTGCCGTCCTCGTAGAGCCAGCCGTTCGCGCCGAGGTGCTCGCAGATCTCCTGCTCAAAGGCGATTTCGTGGCGGAGGCTCATGGGCTTGGGTGTGTTCCGATTCGTTCAGCCCTCAGTCCGGAGCGCAAACGGTGGATTCACAAGCAAAGGGTCGTGAAGTGTTCCCATGGCCGCCACCAAGAAGCCGCAGGTTCCTGCAGCTGGCTCAACCGGTTGCTGGAGGATGGCCTGCAGAACCTCAGCCGGCGGGAAGAAGAGGATGCCGGGCTCGGTCATGGGGTCAGCACCACTATGAGGAAATCAGTCTAGGCCGTGCCCAAATCCTCGGGGTTGAATTATCAAAACGATGCGCTGAGTGCATTATTTCGACGATTCAGCTCGATCTAAGCGCGTTTGACCTCGCTGTGAGTGCTGCCCACAGGGTTGAAGCTGCGCTGCTGGGGGTGTGGAAGAGGTGATCGCGCGGGAAGGTGGCGGTCCCAGCGGCGAAAACCTCAGTCACACCAGCCATGATCAGCTTCTCCCGAACCCAGCTTCTGCAATGGCAGGGTTCTCGGGGGACAAGCTGCATGGGCCAGGAGGTTGACCAGGCGGGTGGCCACCTTGTCGGACAGATGGCCGACATGGTGAGTTCGCGGCAGGTCCTGTCTCCGCTGCCTCATGGCCAGCAAAAGTAGAGGAATTCGGGACGGAGCGAAACCTCCTCGTCTGATCAGCTGCCAAGCCTCAGACCCTTCAGCGCAGGCTTAAGCGCTGCCTCTAACTGAGTCATCGCCTCTGTCATGCGCTGCTGGATTTCGGGCCAGTCGGCATCAGGGGAGCGATAGCCACCGGGGAGCTCGATGCGGATCCTGCAAGCACGCCTGCCATCGAGGCGCTGCCAACTGACGGGGAATGAGATCCCAGCCTCTATCTTATCCTTCGAATGATAGAGCTGATCAAAGATCGCCTCGTTCTCCTCTTCACAGGTCTTGCCCCGGTCTATGTATAACTCAGCTCCGCAGTCCGTCTTGGTCACGACGTAATTGAATCCAAGGCCGCGGACTCCACTAGATGCACCGATCCAGGAGTACTGTCCTGGGGTGATGTGGGCGTGGAGCTTGGCGCCTGGCTGGGTCACCAGCTGACTCCACCACTGCTTGCGAATGTCGTAGCGCTCCGCCAGTTCTTGCTTGGCACGGCCAGCCTCCTTGGCTTCCACGGATGGTCCAACAATCAGCGTGAGCAACGGTGCTGCGGGTGAGTCACCGATCCTCACCGCTTCCACTTTCGCCAGGTAGAAGTCGGCATTGCTGGCTTCATTGAGCCAAGCCATCGCATTGATGTGCTCCTGGCGGGGTTCAGAAACAATCCAGATGGCTCCGCGAGCCTTCATGGCAGTGAGGTAAGTGATGACTTTCCCTAAGTGATCGTGGTTGCTCTTCTCCAGTTGGTTCTCGACAACATAGGTTTCGCCGTCACTGCTTTCAGCTACCAGGTCGATGCTGAAAGCCCCTGCAGCTTGCTCTCGTTCGGCAGAAACCAGCTCAAGATCAAGGGCTTCATTGAGGATGTCGATGTTCTCCTGCAGCCACTGGGTGAAGTCGTATGCCTCATGGCGCCAGACCTCACGGAGATGAACGCGCAGGAGCTTACCGATTGAAGTGCTCATACTGGATCACCCTGCGACGCCAGCCCCCGCACATCGATCTGGCCGGTGACGGCAGCGGAGATCAGGGCGGAGCGGCGTGCTTGAAGTAGCGAGACCGAATGTTCAGCAAGTTGAGATAGAGCGTCGATTTCGCCGATGCGTCTGGAAAGATACTGGCAAATCTCGCCCTGCTCTCTGAGTGGCGGCCATGCAACAACCAGCTCTGACGCTGTTTTGACATTGAAGTGTTGCTGAATGGCACCTTCCGCCCCTGCTCCATACTGATAGCGAGCACTCTCTGAGGAGAGCTGATGCATTAGGTATTGAGAGCTGCCATGTTCTGGACGGCGAAGAAAGATGAGATCGATACAGTTGCATTCATCCATCTCTTCTGGAATAACTGCGCAAGTCCCTGGCTGCCCAGAACGGACAATAACCAGATCTCCTGAACGAAGCACCGACTTCTTCAGGAGGCGATTAGACTCATTAGTGATATAGACGCAGTCAGCGAGGTCAATGTAGCCAGGTTTGACATTGAGGGATCTCAGTGCTGGCACTTTCCCTAAATCGTCGTAATACTTGGATGGTTCAACTACAATTCCAACCGATATCTGGCTTGTGATTTGCTTCAGCCGCTTAATCTGCCAATGCTCCGGCACCTCACCCAGCCACTCTACCCCCGAATCTTTCATCGGCGCATCTGGATTCAGCCCCTTGGTGACGGCATGGGAGATCACGGCCTGGCGCTTTTCCTGCAGCAGCTCGATCAGGCGTTGCTGCTCGGCGATCAGGGCGTCGATCTTGGCGGTTTCGCGGTCGAGAAAGGTGGCAATCAGTCCTTGATCGAAAACCGATGGAACATAGATTTTCTCTCCAAGACTTTCCTTTTTGATGTGTCGCATTGTGCTACCATGAGCATCAAAGTCAGCCAGCTTTGGGGCAACGTGTTTGATCGCGTAATAGAGATAGCGCTTGTCGGCTTCCTTGCTGGGAGAAACACGAAAGATATGTTGATTGAGCCAGGCCTCCCCTTTGTTCCAGATGTAGGAATCAATGGTCGCCGACCACGAAAACAGCAGGTCTCCATTGCGAACCTTCACTCTTTCATCAAGAGTTCCCGAGTAGTAAGCCGGTTCGTCGTCTCCCGTTAACTGTGAAATCCGGATGATCGGCAACCCAGTTTTGCCCCTTTCGTCAGGCTTAAAGGGATAGCCGTTCTGATAATCAGCCAGGAACTTAAGCGCTGTTCGATTCCAATGCTCCGGCACTTGCCCCAGCCACTCCACGCCGCTGTCTTTGTAGCCCGGGTAACGAGGGAAGCTCATGCCGACAGCCCCCCGATCATCTCCAGGATCCGATCCGTCACCTGCTTGAGCTCGGCGTCGATCACCTCCAGCGGCCGGGGTGGGGTGAACACATAGAAGTGGCGGTTGAAGGGGATCTCATAGCCCACCTTGGTCTTGTCGTGGTCAATCCAGGCGTCGGGTACGTGTGGTAAAACCTCCCGCTCGAAGTAGGTCTGCACGTCTTCCGAGAGCGGCACATTCTCGGTGTCGCGCTGGCTGCTGTCGGCCTGGGGCTGACCCTTGGCCTTGCCGCGTTGGCCCAGCACCACGTTGCCGGCCTCATCACGCAGCGGACGCTCCACCGTGATCGTGCGGTAGCCGAAATCTTCGTTGCGGAAGATCCTGCTGATCGGCTTGCCGTCTTTCTCGGCCTCCTCAAAGTTCCCGAACAGCTGGGTGATTTCCTCGATGTGCTCGGTGCTCAGCTCCTTGCGCTTGCTACCCAGGCTCTTGCGCATCTTCTGCCAATAGCTGCTGGCATCGATCAGCTGCACCTTGCCCTTGCGTTCCTCGGGCTTGCGGTTGCTGAGGATCCAGATGTAGGTGCTGATCCCCGTGTTGTAGAACATATCCGTGGGCAATCCGATGATCGCCTCCACCAGATCGTTCTCCAGCACATAGCGGCGAATCTCGCTTTCGCCTGACCCCGCCCCGCCGGTGAACAGGGGCGAGCCATTCAGCACAATCCCGAAGCGGCTGCCGCCATCCTTGGCCGGGCGCATCTTGCTGATCAGGTGCAGCAGGAACAGCAGCGAGCCATCGCTCACCCGCGGCAGCCCCGGCCCGAAGCGACCGGCAAAGCCGAGCTGCTCGGCCTCGCGGCGGATGAACTTTTCAATTTTCTTCCAGTCCACGCCAAAGGGCGGGTTGGAGAGCATGTAATCGAAAAACAACCCCTGCAGGCCGTCGTCGCTGAGGGTGTTGCCAAAGATGATGTTGCGGATGTCCTGGCCTTTGATCAGCATGTCGGCCTTGCAGATCGCGTAGCTCTCGGGGTTGAGCTCCTGGCCGTACATCACCAGCCGGGCCAGTGGGTTCAGCTCCAGCAGGTGCTCCTCGCCCACGCTGAGCATGCCGCCGGTGCCGCCCGTTGGGTCGTAGAGCGTGCGAACCACGCCGGGTTTGGTGAGCGCTTCGCCGTCTTCAATGAAGATCAGGTTCACCATCAACCTGATCACTTCCCGGGGCGTGAAGTGCTCTCCGGCCGTTTCGTTCGACAGTTCGGCGAACTTGCGGATCAGCTCCTCGAACACCAGACCCATCTCGGCGTTGCTCACCGTGGTGGGGTGCAGGTCGATCTGGGCGAAGCGCTCGGCCACCAGATACAGCAGGCCGCTTTTCTCCAGCCGGTCGAGCTGCAGGTGGAATTCAAACTTCTCGAAGATGTCGCGCACCTCAGGCGTGAAGCCCTGCACGTAGGCACGCAGGTTTTCAGCGATGTTCTCCTGGTCCCCCATCAACGCCTTGAGGCTGAGGGGGGAGACATTGCAGAAATTCAGCCCCGCTGCCCGCAGCAGGAACGGTTCCGGGTCGAGCCCCTGGCCCTCGCGCAGCTGCTTCTCCGCCAGCACCGCCGCTTTGCTGGGCTCCAGCACGCAGTCGAGCCGGCGCAGCACGGTGAACGGCAGGATCACCTTGCCGTAGTCGCTCTGCTTGTAGTCCCCCCGCAGCAGGTCGGCCACGCCCCAGATGAAGGCCGAGAGGTTCTGCTTGCCGCTGGGCTGGGGGCCTGGTGACGGGGCAGGCGCTGGCGTGGCTCTGGTGTTGTTGGGTGCGGCCTGAAAGGGAGTGCTGCCCGGCAGGCTCACCGAGCCGCCCCGTCCCCGCCCCGCCTGCAACAGGCCGGCGCTGAGCAGGGTGGCCTTCACGGCGTCGTAGGTGGGCTCGTCCCAGCCCAGCAGCTCGCGCAGCTTGCCGTTGCCGGCGGAGCCGCCGAGGGCCTCCAGGGCGCCGAGCAGCTCCTGCTGCTGGTCGTTGGTCTCCATCCCCTGCTCTGACCCGCGCATCACCGCGGCAAGTCTGGCCCGATGGCGCCGCCCACCAGCCACGGCACCCATTGCGGCAGCACCTCGACGCTGCCGTACCAGCGCTCGGCGAACCAGCCGCCGTGGCCCACGCCCTCCAGCACCAGGGGCTCGGCGCCGGCCAGCAGGGCGGAGCTGAGGGGCACCAGGCCGTCGCCGCGGCTGGTTGGGTCGTTGTTGATGGCGCCGTAGGAGCGGGCCGTGAGCCGGCGGGCGCGGGGGCGCAGCTGCTGCGGCTCGATGGCGCCAGCCACCGCCAGGTAGGCCAGCTCCTCCTTGAACAAGGCGCCGGGGTAGAGACGGTCCACCAGCTGGCGCAACGCCGTGGCGCGGATCGCCTGGTGGGGGCTGCCCAGGCTCACCAGGCTCTGCACCCGGCTGCGCTGGCCGTACACCCGGCCGGCGAAGGGTTCATCACCCAGCAGCAGCCGCAGCATCACGCCGCCGGAGCTGTGGCCCACCAGGTTCACCCGGCCCGTTGGCGAGGCCGCCGCCAGCTCCAGCAGCAGGGCCTGGGCGCGATCGAGCAGGCGGGTCCAGCCCAGCGTCCAGCTGGTGAGCAGCCAGTCGCCGCGGCTGGCGGGCACCACCGCCACCGGCTGGCCCGAGGCCGTTTCAATCGCTGCCGCCATCGGGGCGTAGGCCTCGGGCGTGATCAGAAAGCCCCCCAGGATCAGGGTGGGCGCGGGCTTCAGTGAGCTCATTCGCGGAACACCGCCAGGGCCGCCAGCACGCCGCCGCCGAAGCCGCTGAGGTGGCCGATCCAGCTCACCCCCGCCGGTGAAAACAGGGGAATCAGGCTGGGCAGCACGCCGCCGTAGGCCACCAACGTGACCAGCGAGAGCAGGATCGAGAGGGGCCGCTTCTCCAGCCAGCCGATCACCAACAGGTAGCCCAGCAGTCCGTACACCACCCCGGAGAGGCCGTGGCTGCCCACCGGCCACCACAGCCACACCGGGATGGCGGCCACCAGCACCCCGATCCACACGGCCAGGTAGTCGCGGCGGCCCCGCAGCAGCACCAGCCACGACAGCGGCAGGAACACCAGGCTGTTGCCGATCAGGTGGTTGAAGCCGCTGTGGCTGAACGGCGCCGTGAGCACCCCCACAAACGAGCCCCCCGGCAGCATCGGCAGGTTCCAGCGCCCGCCGAACACCAGCTGGTCCACCAGCTCCTGGCCCCAGGCCACGGCCAGCAGCGCCAGCGGGATCACCAGGTTGGCGCCCAAGCGCGCCAGGGCCTGATCGAGGCGGCGGGCCAGGGACACGGTGTTGTCAGCCATCTCGTCAGCCATGCAGCAGGTTGATGCGATACAGCACATCTTCGAGGGCATCGGCCGCCAGCAGGGCGGCGAAGCGCTGGGGATTTTCGCCATCGATGCAGCTGGCCAGGGGGTTGAGCACGGTGCTCGGCGTGGGGTGGCAGAACTGCACCACGCTTAGGCGCGCTCCGCTGCTGCCCTCGGGTGCCACCACCCGGTGCCAGCCGGTGGGGATGCGGCCGTTGCTCAGCCGCTCCAGCATCAGGCCGCTGTTGATGATCACCTGCCCCTCCGGTGCCAGGGCGTCCAACCACTGGCCCTCCACCAGCACCTGCAGGCCCGCTGCCGTGGCCCGCGGCAGGGCGGTGATCAGGTTGATGTCGCCATGGGCCGCCGCCCACAGGTGCCCGCCGGCGGGGGCGGCGGCCATCGGCGGGTAGTGGATCGCCCGGGTGAGGGTGGGGGCGTCGCGCACCACGGCATTGAAGAAGTCAATGTGCACCCCCAGGCCGGTGGCGATCACCCGCAGGAAGCGGCGCTGCAGATCGGCCAGGCTGGCGTGGAAGCGCTCCAGCACCGCCGTGATCCCCGGCACGGCCGCCTCCGGCAGCAGCTGCTCGGGATAGAGCAACGGAAAACGGCGACGCAGGGGGTGGTGGGCCGGCAGCGGTTCCGCCCAGTTGAGCATCTCCTTCCAGTCGGCCCGGCTCTCGTCCGCCGCCGTTTCAACCAGGGTTCCGGTGTAGCCGGTCTGACCGCAGGCCTCGGGCCTGGTGAACGCCTGCTTGCGTGGCGCGTCGAGTGCGAAGAACGCACCCAGTAGCCCATAGGCCTCATCCAGCAGGGCGGCGGACAGGTCGCTGCGGGTAAGCACGAAGCCCGTACCCAGGCTGCGCATCACCCCATCCACCACCGCTGCCCGCTGGCGGGCCGTGCCCTGCTCGAAGGCCAGCAGGTCCACATCGAGGATGGCCAGGGCCATCCGCCTCCGCGCAACTGCTGCCGGGTCTACTCCAGGCCGGCGCTCACTGCATCGACTTCACTGCACGGGTGCGTGCAGCACCTCCATCAGGGCCAGCAGCGGCGCGCTGTCGGCCTCAGGCAACTCCAGGGTGGCCGCCAGGGTGCTGAGAATATTGAGCTCGTCGGCCTGAAGCGGGCCATCGGAGCGCATGATCTCGGCGGCCGTGGCGAAGGCGGTGCGGCGCAGCTCGGGGGTGAGCCCGGCGGCCGCCCGCAGCATCAGCTGCTGGGCGCCCTGGCTGCGCAGCCGCCCCAGGAGACCGTCGATCATCAGGGCCACGTCCTGATCGGCCAGATCCACATAGGGGTGGCGGTAGTCGATGGCGTGGCGCAGGGCGCGGGTGCCGGCGGGGCTGAGCACCCCATCCCACGATACGGCGGCCAGGGCGATGGCCAGGAAGGCCTCGGGGGCAGCCATGGCGGACTCCTCACTGCCGCTGGCGCCGTCGCTCTGGGCCATCACCTGCTTCTCCATGGTTCCGGTGGACATCGGGACGAACACGATTGGGCTCAGTTGAAGCAACCGCCGGGGGTTGATTCCGTGCCCTCGGCCACCGAAACTGCCGATTGAGTGCTTGTGCTCAGTTGGGCATCGTCACGAATTCCTCGGCCACCGAGGGATGCAGGGCCATGGTTCGGTCGAAGTTGGCCTTGGTGGCGCCCATGCCGATGGCGATTGCCGCCATCTGGATGATCTCGGCGGCGTGCTCGCCCACCATGTGGCAGCCCAGCACCTTGCCGGAGGCGCGCTCCACGATCAGCTTGAGCAGCACCCGCGGGCCGCTGGCGGGCAGGGCCTGGCTCATCGGCCGGAAGCGGGCACGGTGCACCTGGATCGCATCCTGACCATGGCGCTCCACCGCCTGCTCCTCGGTGAGGCCCACGCCCGAGAGCTCCGGCTGGCTGAACACCGCACTGGCGATCAGGTCGTGATCGACCTGGCGTGGCCGGTTGCCATACACCGTGTCGGAGAAGGCACGGCCCTCATCCACCGCCACCGGGGTGAGATTCACCCGGTCGGTGACGTCACCCACCGCATAGATGCCGGGCACGTTGGTGCGCTGGTCGGCATCCACCGGGATGCGATGGCCCTCCACCGCCACGCCGGCGGCCTCCAGGTTGAGTCCCTCGAGGAAGGGGCGCCGGCCGGTGGCCAGCAGCACCCCGCCGCAGGCCAGCTGTTCACCGCTCTGGGTGGTGAGGGTGAGGGTGCCGGGCTCGCCGCTGATGGCGGCGGGGGAGTGGGCGAAGCGGATCGCGATGCCGTCGGCCTCCATCGCCTCAGCCACCGCGTCGCTGGCCTCGCGATCAAAGCCGCGCAGCAGGTGGTCGCCCCGCACCAGCTGGGTCACCTTCACCCCCAGGCCATTGAGGATGCAGGCGAACTCGCAGGCGATGAAGCCCGCGCCTACCACCACCACGGCCTCGGGCAAGCTCTCCAGCAGGAACATGTCGTCGCTCACCCAGCCCAGCTCGGCACCGGGGATGGCCGGCCGATGGGGCCGGCCGCCCACGGCGATCAGGGTGCGCTCCCCCTTGAGCAGGCGTTCGCTGCCGTCGGCCGATCGCACCAGCACCTCGCCTGACGCCTGAAAGCGGCCCCAACCGCTCACCAGCTCCACCCCGGCCTTCTCCAGAAAGCCGATGTGCAGGGTGTTGAGGCGATCCACCTCGGCCCGCACATTGGCCAGCAGCCGCCCCGGGTCGCGGCGCACCTCGCCCAGGTCCCAGCCGTGGCTGGGGGCAGCCTCGAGCAGGTGGCGATAGGCCGAGCCGTACACCAGCAGCTTCTTGGGCACACAGCCGCGGATCACACAGGTGCCGCCCACCCGGTCCCCCTCCACGATCGCCACCTTGGCGCCGTAGGAGGCGGCGCGCTTGGCGGCGGCCAGGCCGCCGGAGCCGGCGCCGAGCACGATCAGGTCGAAACAGTCAGCCATGGGGGAGCGGCGGCGAGGAACGGGGGGCGGGGAGGTACGGGGGGCGGTGAGTGCAGCGCTGGGCTGGAGAGTCGGTGGCCGGATCAGCCCTCGAACTCGCGGCGGGGGGCGGTCACGCCGGCGGGCTCGGTGCCCTTGAGGTAGGCCAGCATCGTGTCGGCATCGGACACCTCGAAGGGGTCGAGCGGACAGTTGTCGTCGAACTCCGGTTCGCGGAAGATCTTCTCGATCCGCCCGTCGTTCACCAGCATCGAGTAGCGCCAGGAACGCATGCCGAAGCCCAGGTTCGACTTGTCGACCAGCATGCCCATCTTGCGGCTGAACTCGCCGTTGCCGTCAGGCAGCAGGAACACGTTCTTGGCGCCGATCTGCTTGCCCCACTGGAACATCACGAAGGCGTCGTTCACCGACAGGCAGATGATCCGGTCCACGCCGTGGGCGCGGAACTCCTCGTAGAGCTCCTCGTAGCGGGGCAGGTGGTTGGAGGAGCAGGTGGGGGTGAAGGCGCCGGGCAGGGCGAACAGCACCACCTTGCGGCCCTTGAAGATCGCGTCGCTGGTGAGGTCCTGCCAGTGGTAGGGGTTGGGGCCGGGCACCGACTCATCCCGCACGCGGGTGTGGAAGGTGACGCTGGGAACGTGGTCAAGCATGGCTCGATGGGCTGGGGGGAAGGGTTCGTGGGCCGATCTGCTGGAACGACCGGGGTTGAACGGGACGGCTTGCCGCCGCATGTCCTTGAGATTAACCCATAGTCAGTCCGTATAAGCTCTGTTGCGCATACCATTGTTTGCGGGTATCCGCCTGGGCGAGGCCCGTCACCGGCAGTCCATCACCAGCAGCCGTGGCGTGTAAGGTTCTGATTAAGGAAGAACACCCTGCTGACGGGTTGCGTCCTGCATTGCACTCCCCCGGAGCCGGGCGCGCCCCGATCCCTGCGGTTGATTCGTGCCGAAAGCGCCGATCAACAGGTCGACCGTCCCCTCTCGCCCTGGCAATGCTGGACGCAGCAGCAGCCAGACCTCAGAGCAGCCATACCCAGGCCGATGTCTTCCAGTCCACGTGCGTTTCAGCCATGACCAAACCCATCAACAGACAGTCCATCGACAGACCAACCATCAACAGCCAGTCCATGAGCTCCCAGACCTACGGTTCCATGCCTTCAGGCCGTCGCAGCACGCCCATCGGCGCCCAGCACAAGGCATCGGGCTTGAGGGCGTCCAGCCCCAGAACCTCCGCAGCCAAGCCGGCCAGCACCCGGCCCCATGGTGCGGCACCCACCTGGGTGGAGCTGCTGGGCGAGCGCTGAGCGGCTCAGGGCTCGCCAGCCAGGCGGTTCCACTCCAGGAGGTCCCCTCGCCAGCAGCCATCCGCCAGCTCCGCACAGCCGCGCACCTGGGCGGGACGGCCCAGATACACCCAGGCCTGTCGGCCGTCCCCCAAAGGCAGGAGCTGGCGCTCGTACTCCCGCGGGTGATCCTCCAGCACGTCCAGCTCGGCCAGCACCGCCGCCGACACGGCATAGAGCTCCGCAAGCACCCGGGCCCCTGGGTCTGGGCAGGCCACGGCCATCGGATAGGGGCCCAGATCGTGGAGCCGCAGGCCGCTGAGCAGCACCGGCCCCAGCCAGCGGCTCCCCGCCAGCAGACGGTGGTTGCAGGCGCCGCGCTTGAGAGTGCCGTACACGGCCACGAGCTGTTCAGGCCCCGGCGTCATGGCCGAGCCACCCCCTCCTCGCCCGCCACACCCACCCGCAGGCGGGAGCCCCGTTCGCTCGCCATCACCTCAATGCCGCTGCGGATGCGCTCGCGCAGGGCTGCCACATGGCTGATCAGGCCGATCAGCCGGCCCCCCTCGCGCAGGCGGTCGAGTTCATCCATCGCCAGTTGCAGGCTGTCCGGGTCAAGGCTGCCGAAGCCCTCGTCGATGAACAGGGCATCCAGGCGCACGCCGCCGCTGTGGGCCTGCACCGTGTCGGCCACCCCCAGGGCCAGGGCCAGGGAGGCCTGGAAGGTCTCACCGCCTGAGAGGCTGGACACGTCCCGCTCCTCGCCGGTGAAGGCATCCAGCACCCGCAGGCCGAGACCCGCTTTGCTGCCCCGCCGCTGGCCGCCCTCATCGCTGAGCAGCAGCTGGTAGCGGCCGGCGGTCATCAGGTCGAGGCGCTGGTTGGCGAAGCCGCAGATCTCCTCCAGGTAGGCCGAGAGCACCCAGCGCTGCAGGGAGATGTGGGGACTGCTGCGGCCCAGACAGCGGTCAGCCACCGCATGGAGCTGGTCGGCCCGCTGCTGCAGGTGGGCCACGGCAGCGCAGGCGTCCCTCTGGCGCTCGGCCACCTCCACCAGGGCCTTGAGCGCCGCACTGAGCTGGGCCTGGCGGCGCAGCAGGCCGTCACGCCGCTCCTGGGCCTGGTTCAGCAGCTGCGCCGGTGCCTCCAGGTCGGGGGGCTCGCTGGGCAGGTGCTGCAGGTCGGGGTCGGCCAGCTGCTGCTGGTGCTGCAGCAGGGTCTGGTCGTGGGCGCGGATGCGTTCCTGCCAGGCCTGGCGCTCGCTGGCAGAGGCCAGGGCCGCGATCAGGGCCTGGGCCGTGCTGAAGCCGGCCGCCGTCAGGTCGGCCGCCAGGCGGCTGGCCAGCTCGGCGGCCCGGCTGGCGTCCTGGTTGCGCTGCTGCAGCGCGTCGGCCAGCCGGGCCAGCTGCTCCTGCAGTTCGCGCTGCTGCTCCAGGATCTCGCCCGGGTTGCGGCCGCTGTGGGGCCCCAGGGCAAGCCCCAGCCGCGCCTGCTGGTCGGCCAGCTGGGCCTGCAGCCCGCGCAGCCGCTCCTCCTGCTGGCTGCGCTGCAGCCGCCGCTGCTCCAGCCGCTGCCGGAAGGCCACCAGCCGCTGCTCCAGATCGGCCCGCTGCGTCTCCAGGGCCGGGAGCGCGCCGGCAAGAACCCTGGCCTGGTCCAGCTCCAGGTGGGCCTTGGCCGCCGCCCCTTGCACGGCCTGGGGATCGCTGAGCACGAGTGGCCAGCGGCGGCTGAGGCTCTCCAGCTGGGCGGCGAGGGCGCTGCTGCGGCCCTGGGCCTGCTGCACCGCCACCTCGGCCTGCTGCTGCTGGGCATCCGCCCGCTGCAGGGCACTGTCATCCAGGCTGCCGTCCGTCGCCTGGGCCGGCTGGGGATGGCGGCTGGAGCCGCACACCGGACAGGGCTGGCCAGCGCTCAGGCCGGCGGCCAGGCGGGCGGCCATCCCCTCCAACTGACGCTGGCGCAGCTGCAGTACCTGGGCCCGGGCCTCCTGCTGGCGCCCCTGGGCGGCCAGCAGGGCTGCCGCTGCCGCGGTGCTCTCCCGCTCCGCCGCCTGCAGCTGGGCCAGGCCCGCTAGCTGGTCCTGGCTGAGGCGGTGTGCCTGCTCCAGCCCCGCCAGCCGGTCGTGGGCGCTGCGCGCCTGCTCCAGCCGCTGCTGGCAGACCGGCAGATCCGCCTGCACCTGAGCAAACAGCTCCTCTCCCTTCCGCACCTGCTGGCCCACCTGGGTGAGCTCGGTGCTGGCGGCCTCGATGGTCTGGGTGGTGGCCTGCCGCTCCCCCCACAGGCCGGCCAGTGCCTGCAGCTCACTGCAGCGCGTGGCGAGAGCCGCGATGCAGCGGGTGAGCTGGCCGAGATCCGGCAGCCCACTGAGATCCAGTTGCATGAGTTCGGCGGGCAGCAGCACCAGCCGGTTGCGCCGATCAGCCAGGGCGGCCAAGGCGGCGGCCAGCTGCTGGTCGTGCTGCCGTAAACGCTCGCCTGCCTGGCGTTCGCTCTCAAGGGCAGGACGCAGCTGCTCGGCCCGCTCGGCCCCGGCCAGCCGTTGACGCAGCAGCTCGATGGCCTCCTGCTGGCCAGCCGCCTCCTGCAGGCCCAGCTCCGCCGTCTGCCGGCGTCGCCAGCGCTCCAGCAGCCGCTCCCGCTGGGCCAGTTCACGGCGCAGGGCCTCACTGCGGGTCTCCGCCTGCTCCAGCTCGGCGGCCAGTCCGCTGGCCAGCTGGTTCAGGTGCTGTTGCAGATCGGCCAGCGCGGCGGGATCGGCGAGGGGCTGATCGGCGATGGGCTGCTCGGCGGTCGATGGCTGCTCAGCTGCCGATGGCTGCTCAGGGGCCGAAGGCTCGTGCTCGCTCCAGGGCTTGGCGATGGCCAGGGCCTGCTCGGCCAGCGACTGCAGCTGGCGACGTCCTTCGGCGAGGGCCGCGTAGGCCTCGCGGGCGCGGTCGTCGAGCCAGCGGCTCACCCGCTCGTAGAGCACCGTGTCGAAGAGGGTCTTGAGCAGGGCCTCGCGCTGCTCGGCTCCAGCCCGCAGCACCTCAGCGAAACGCCCCTGGGGCAGCAGGATCACCTGGCGGAACTGGGCGGCATCCAGCCCCAGCAGCCGCTCCACCTCGCGGCGCACCTCGGTGACGTTGCCGGCAACCGGCTTCTGTCCCCCGGCCTCCGGCTGAGCCTCAGCCTCAGCCGCTGGATCGAGCCGCCAGAGGGCGGCGCGGGCGGGTTTGGTAGTGGTGCCCTCGCCCCGGCTGCGCGGCACCTCACAGGCCGGCTGGCGCTCCACCCGCCAGCGGCCACCGCCGGCGGAGAACTCGAGCATCACCCGCGGTACCTGGCCTGGGGCGGCATGGTCTGAGCGCAGGCCCTTGATGCTGCGCTCGCCCGACACCTCGCCGTAGAGCGCAAAGCTGAGGGCATCGAGCAGGTAGGTCTTGCCCGCGCCCGTGCTGCCGTGGATTAGGAACAGGCCATCGCGGGCGAGGGGATCGAAGTCGACCCGCACCGCCTCGGCGTAGGGCCCGAAGGCCTCCAGCTCCAGGCGATGGGGACGCATCAGGTCTCCTCGCTGCGGCCGGCGGCGCTGAGGGCCTGGCGCAGCAGCTGCACCTCCGCCGCGCTGGGCTGCCGCCCCTGCTGATCGCTGTAGAACGCCAGGATCCGCTCCAGGGGGTCACGGGCCGCGCGGATCCGGCGGGTGCGCTCACTGGTGGCCAGGGACTCCTGGCGCCCGGGCCGGTGGCGCAGCTCCAGCGCGTGGGGAAAACGCTGGCGCAGCCGGGTCATGGCCTGGCGGGGCAGGTCGTCGTCGGTGAGCACCGCCCGCACCCAGCAGGCGCGTGCCTCCTCCAGCCGGGGATCGGCCAGGAGTGTCTCCAGCGGCCCCTCCAGGCTGCGCAGCTGGCGCCCCACCGCCAGCGGGATCACCCGCACGGAGGCCAGGCCGTTGGCGCCGAACTCCACCAGGCGCACGCTCTTCTCCTGCCCCTCCTCGGAGAACGAATAGGGCAGGGGGCTGCCGGCATAGGCCAGGCGCGGGCCGTCCAGCTCCTGGGCGGCGTGCAGATGGCCCAGGGCCACGTAGTCGAAGCCGCTGAAGCTGGGCACCGCCACCACCTCCAGATTGCCCACCGAAAGCTCCCGCTCCGACTCCGAGCTGCGCCCACCGGCCACGAAGGCATGGGCCACCAGCAGGGAGCGCTGGCCGGGATGGCTGGCCTGGTGGGCGTGGATCCGGGCCAGAGCCAGGTCGAGCACCTGCTGATGACGCCGGCCCTCCCCGTCAGCGAGGCCCGCCTCCCTGGCCAGGGCCGGGCCATCGAGCAGGGGTTCCAGGTAGGGCAGGGGGTACACGGCCAGGGGCGCCCCACCCTGGCGGGACTGCACCAGCAGCGGCTCATCGCAACGGCGCCAGTCGCCTCGCACCGTCACCCCCAGCGCAGTGAGCAGCTCGTCGTACACGGCCACCCGCACGTGGCTGTCGTGGTTGCCGGCGATCGCCACCACCACCGCCCCATCGGCCCGCAGTCGGCGCACGGTGTCAGTGAACAGGGCCACCGCCGGGGCTGGGGGAATCGCCCGGTCGTAGAGATCACCGGCGATCACCACCAGGTCCACCTGCTCCTGGCGGCAGAGATCCACGATCCGATCCAGCACCGCCTCCTGCTGGTCGAGCAGGGACGCCCCATGGAAGCTGCGGCCCAGATGCCAGTCGGAGGTGTGCAGCAGGCGCACCGGCGTCAGTCCCAGCGGGTGGGGTCGGAACTGGGCTGGAAGCGGCCGAAGTCCAGCGGACGCTCCATCAGATCGACGGTGATCGTGCTGCAGAGCGTATTCAGCGGCAGGGAGAAGCAACTGCCGTCCCGGTCGAACGGGCCCTCCACGTAGGAGCCGATCCGCTCGGCCACCAGGAAGCCCAGAAACAGCACCGCCCCCACACCCAGGGGTGCCTCGAGCTTGAGCTGCAGCAGCAGCTGCAGGCCGTACAGCCAGGTGATCAGCCGCACGAACACGTCGTAGGAGGCAGGGATCGGCGTGTTGCGGATGCGCTGCAAGCCGCCGATCGAATCCAGGCAGCGGTTGGACACCTCCACCAGCTGCTGGCGGCCCCAGTCGTTCACCCAGCCGTCGGCATGGAGGTCGTGCACCGCCAGAGCGCGGCGGCGGCAGAGCTCCTGCAGGCTCAGCTGCCGTGGCAGATGGAGGTCATCCAGCAGGCCGTCGATGGTGTCGCGCAGGTCGGATCGCCAGTAATTACGCAGCTCGAAGTTGAGCAGCCACACCTGGGCCACCTGATACTCCAGCAGGCGCCTGCCCCTGGCGGTGCGCAGCCGCTGGCCGCCCACATGGGCCAGCAGGGTATCGCGCCACTGGCGGCTCTGGTTCACGATCGCGCCCCACAGGCTGCGCGCCTCCCACCAGCGGCCGATGGCCTGGGTGTTGCGGAAGGCGATGAAGATCGACACGGCGATGCCGAACACCGAGAGGCCCATGGGCGTGATCTGCCAGGGCAGCGCCCGCGGGCCCCGCAGCCAGGCAAACACGCAGAACGTCAGCCAGAGAACAAGGTCGTAGCGCATCCGCCAGAGCAGCTGCAGCAGCACCACGCCGTAGTCGAGCCGCTGGGTGCGCGGCGGATCCCCATGGGGACCGACCTGGATCGGTACGGAAGCCATCGCGGGCTGGCGGAGCTGCGGCGCCCCACCCCTAGCGCAGAGCCGGAACCTGGCGCGGTCGCGTCCTTGGTCAGTTGCAGGACCACGTTCCGTTCAGGCCTTGCAGTTCAAGCCGTGGCGGTGGCGTAGCGGCGGTTCAGTTCCTCCCAGTTCAGCAGTGACCACCAGGCCTCGATGTAATCGGGCCGCCGGTTCTGGTACTGCAGGTAATAGGCGTGCTCCCACACGTCCAACCCCAGCAGGGGTGTGCCGCGTTCCTGGCCCCGCAGGGGCATCAGGGGATTGTCCTGGTTGGGGCTGGTGGTCACGGCCAGGCGGCCATCGGGCCTGAGGATCAGCCAGGCCCAGCCGGAGCCGAAGCGTCCGGCGGCGGCGGCGCTGAACTGCTCGCGCAGGGCATCCAGCGAGCCGAAGCTGGCCTCGACAGCGGCCTCGAGTTCCGCCGAGGGGCTACCTCCAGCACCCAGCGGCGCCATCGCCGTCCAGAACTGGCTGTGATTCCAGTGCCCGCCGGCATTGTTCCGCACCGCTTCCGGAAGCCGCGGTGCCCGCTGCAGCAGCTGCTCCAGGGACAGCTCGGCAAGTGCCGGATCGGCGGCAACGGCCGCATTGAGGGCTTTCACGTAGCCGGCATGGTGGCGATCGTGGTGCAGGCCCATGGTGCGGGCGTCGATCACCGGCTCCAGGGCATCCGGCGGATAGGGCAGCGGCGGCAGGGCGAAGGCCCAGGCCGGCTGCGCCGCCAGCAGCAGGGGGGCCACCAGCAACAGCAGGGAAGCCAGCAGCGGCCGGGGCCAGGACCACGCAAACCGGACAGTCATTGCCAAGCCTTCGCAGCGGGCTTGTGGTTCTAACGCGTCGCCAGCGCCTGCTGGCCTGCCCTGTGCTGGTCGGCGCTGGCCCGGATCGACGCCAGCTCCTCTTCCGGCAGTTTCTCCAGCTGCTTCATCACCAGGGCCATGCGGGGATTGCGGCGCAGGGAGTCGGCGTGACGGGCCAGGAAGTCCCAGTAGAGGGAATTAAAGGGGCAGGCCTTGTCGCCCGTGCGCTGTTTGGGGTTGTAACGGCAGCCTTTGCAGTACGTGCCCATCCGGTTGATGTAGTTACCGCTGGCGGCGTAGGGCTTGCTGGCCAGCAGGCCGCCATCGGCGAACAGCCCCATGCCGATCACGTTGGTCTGCATCACCCAGTCGTAGCCATCGATGAACATGCGGTGAAACCAGGCGGTGAAGGCCTGGGGATCGAGGCCGGCGATCAGGCCGTAGTTGGCCAGCACCATCAGCCGCTGGATGTGGTGGGCATAGCCGCTGGCCGCCAACTCGCCGAGCACCGTGTCCATGCAGGCCATGCCGCTGCCGCCCAGTTGCTCCAGCCAAGGCGGCAGGGGCCGATCGGCGGCGAAATGGTTGCGCCGGGGGTAGTCGGGCCCGAACCACCAGTAGAGGCCATGGGTGTATTCGCGCCAGCCCAGGATCTGGCGGATCACCCCCTCCAGCGACGCCAGGGGCGTGGCCCGTTCCAGACCCGCCTGCTCCAGCCGGCGGATCACCTCCAGGGGCGCCAGCAGCCCCAGGTTGAGGTAAGGCGACAGCAGGGCATGCCAGAGGGTGGGCTGGCCGCTCACCATGGCGTCCTGATAAGGGCCGAAGCCATCGAGGCGGGTGGCGATGAAGTGCTCCAGCACCGCCAGGGCCTGCTGCCGGGTCACCGCCCAGCTGAAGGCCGCACTGAAGCCGGGCAGACCGGCCTCACCCCTGCCCTCCAGCTCCGCATCGAGCCGCTCCACCTTGGCGATCACGGCCTCGGTGATGGCGTCGGGTTCGAAGCGGAGCGGCTCGGGGCCCACCAGGCCCTTGGGCGGTGACTTGCGGTTGGCATGGTCGTAGTTCCACTGGCCGCCCAGGGGCTGGGAGCCGGGCGGTTCGGCGGTGGGATCCATCAGTACCCCGAAACGGCGGCGGCCCTCCCGGTAGAACAACTCCAGGCGCAGCTGTTTGTAGGGGCGGGCCCAGGCAGCGAAATCCTCCCGGCTCCAGAGGAAGGCGTTGGAGGGCTGCCAGTGCAGGGGGACCGGCAGATTGAGGCGTTCAATCGCCTGGCGGAACGGCCGCTCGGCAGGCTCCATCACCTCGAGCGCGCTGATCCCGTGCTGGGCAATCCAGCCCGTCAGGGCCTCGGCGAAGCTGTCGGCCTCCAGGTGATCCACCGTCCAGCCGTCGGCGCACAGCTCCTCGGCGAAGTGGCGCATGGCACTCCACACCAGCACCAGCTTCTGGCGGTGGTATCGGCGCCAGGCCAGCACCGAGCTGCTCTCGATCAGCAACACCCGGCACTTGGTGCGGGACCCTGCCCGCCCAAGCTCACGCTCCAGCCCCTGCAGGGCGGGAAGGTCGGGGCTGAGCTGGTCGCCGAGGATCCAGATGCCGCGCATGAAAAATGGGACACTCACAACCACAGCACCCAGCCTGGTTGAGGGAGGGGACCGGGCCCGAAGCGCAACCGCCTCAGGCCGAACCGAAGGCCACCTGGCAGGCGGCGTTCAGCAGTTCCGCTTCAGCCCTGGACTCAGGCACAAAGCCGTCGAGGGTGCCCCGGTCACAGTCGGCGGTGAGGTCGATCTCGTAGCCGTCGGTCACCACCGCGAAGCTGGTGGAACGGCTGCCGACCGGCCGCACCGTGCCGTACAGGAGCAGATAGCTGCTGTTCGGCACCACGATGTAGGTGGTGTTGCGGGCCACCGCATTATCGACGGCGGCATTGATGATCGCCGCCGTTGCCAGGGTGGTGATCCCCCAGGCTGCCGCGTTCGGCCCCCACCAGCTCCAGCGGGGGCTCGACCAACCCCCGTACCAGCCCACCGGCCATGGCCGGGCCGCTCCCCAGCCGGGGCGGGCCCAGCCGGGATAGCCATACCAGCGGTCCCACCGTTCCCATCGCCGGCGGGTGCTGCGCCAGCGGTCGTCCCGACGGTCATTGGCCCGATCGAGGCGTTGGTCGAGGCGGTCATCCCGGCGATCACGGCGTTGATCGAGGCGGTCGTCGCGCCGGTCCCGCCGCTGGTCGAGACGATCCTGGCGGCCCCGATCCGCCGAGGGGCCGCGATCCGCCACCCGGTTGCGGTCCCGGCGGCTGCCTTCCGCGCCCCGGCCACCGCCGCTGATGGCAGGGGTCCCCCGGCCGCGGCTGTTGCTGGTCCAGCCGCCCTGGGGTCGCCGTGACCCCCGGGTCATGCCCGGGGCCGCATTGCGAAAGCCGGAGTTTCCGCCGCCCCCACTGCGTGGCCGCTCGCGGTTGCGGTTGCCCTGATTCGTGCTGCCCCCGCTGCGGTTGCCAATGCCGCCGCCCCCGGCGGCCGGCCGACGCTGTTGGGCTGTCCACTGCTGGCCCCATCGCTCGCTGCCGGCGAATGGGCAAGGGCAGGGTCAGCAAGGCCAGCCGGCACCAGCAGAAGCCCGGCGAGCACCATGCCGATCACGGGCCTACCTGGTTGGGTGAGGCTGGTCATTGCACAACCTCGCAGCCCCGGTCGTAGCAGGTGAGCAACAGGCGGCCATCGTCTCCGAAGCGCACGTGCACCCGATCGCGACCCTCGAGTTCGTCAACCCGCTCCTCGCGCACGCTGTTGAGGTAGTTGGGATTGAGCACGCACAGATCGCGCCCGTCGAAACAGATGGTGTTGGTGGAGAACTGCACCTCGGCCGACCGCAGGGAACGCCATCGGCCCGTTGCCGCGTCCAGGCGCTCCATCCGCAGGGGCCCATCGCTGATTCGGATGGTCTCCACCAGCGTGCCGATCGTGTGGCGATAGACCGTTGCCCCGTTCTCTTCCCGCGCATCCACCACACAGTCCACCGCTCTGGCGCCGCGGAGTGAACAGGTGGTCTCCAACCGGTAGAGGGGCACAGCGGCGGGCTGGCCGGCCGCATGCCCAGCTGCGGGCAGCAGCGGCGCCTGCAGAAAGGCGGCCACGGTCAGGCAGAACGTCAGGGGTGGCAGGCGATGGTGCGGCATCGGAGACCGGGCTGGAGGGAACGCCCAGGCAAACGTCCACTTTCGATGTCTTGCTGCCAACCCCTGGGCTGCCGTTGCACTTGATCATGGGCCAGCCAGACGGCAGACCCTCCGTCCCTGAAGGCCGCCTGCCTAACCTGTATTGCCCTACCACCCCTCCCGGTGAGCGTATCAGCCCAGGGGAAAGATCAGACCGAGCCGCAGGTGCGGCCCCAGCCCCAGCACAAGCGGATCGATCAGGCGCTGTTCGACGCCGTGGCCCTGCAGGCCCGGGAGGCGCCCCGCCGGCGCCGGAACCACAACCTGCACCAGGAGAGCGATGCGGTGCAGCGTTTCCTCAATGTGCTGCAGCCCGGCACCTACGTGCGCCCCCATCGCCACTTGCGCGAGCAGGCGGGCGCTGGCTTTGAGTGTTTCGTGGTGCTGCAGGGGGAGATCGGCCTGCTGCTGCTCGATGCCCAGGGCACCGTGCTGGAGCGCCTGCGGTTGCAGGCCCAGGGGCCCCTGCGGGGGATCGAACTGGCGGAGGGCCAGTTCCACACCCTGGTGGCCCTCTCCGCCGATGCCGTGATGTTCGAACTCAAGCAGGGCCCGTACCAGCCCACCAGCGACAAGGACTTTCTGCCCCAGTTCCCCGCCGAAGGCACGGCCACCGCCTCTGATCAGGAGCGGCGCTGGCGCGCCCTGTTCGATCCCGCGGCGTGAGCAGCCAGGCCCAGCTGCTCACGCCCCCGGAACGGCTCCAGCCAAATCACCACAGCCAGCCAGTGGATCAGCACCGGCGGCCAGAGGGAACCGGTGAACCCATAGGCCAGGGAGCAGGCCACCCCCAGCAGGGTGGCCTGGAGCAGGAAGCGCGGATCGTCGAACAGGGCCCGGGCCTGTGGATACCAGAGCCGGGCCGCCACGGGGTGATAGAGCACGAACAGGCCGAGGCTGAGGGCGTTCCAGGCCAGCAGGGGCTGCCAGGGGAAGCCCTCGATCGGGTGGGGGATCAGCAGCACCCGGAACAGCAGTTCCTCCACCAGGGCCGGCATCAGCAGCAGCTTCGCCAGCCGCGGCAGGGCCTCCGCCAGGGGCGGCCACTGCATGGGCATGCTGAGGAAGCCGCTGGCCACACCAAGGGCCAGCGCCAGAGCCCCATAGCCCGCCAGCACGAGCAGGCTGCGGCCCAGATCGCCGGGCTGAAAGGGGGGCAACAGGCTGGCCAGCACCCGGTTGAACAGGGTGCCCAGCACCGGCAGGTGGCCCAGCAGGGAGGTTGGATCCACCGGCAGCAGCTGGGGGGCAGCGGAGGGGATCTGGTTGGTGCGGATCAGCCAGATCGGCAGACCGGCACGCAGGATGTCCGCGGCCATGGCGTCGTGGGCGCGGCGGGGCAGCATCGAGTTCCAGCTGAGCAGCACATCTCCCAGCTTCTGGCTGCTCTCAAAGCCGCCGCTGCCGCCATCCAGGCTGCGGGCGGCGTTGTGGCGCCAATCGGGGCGCGGACGTCCGAAGGGGGTGAGCCAGCGGTCAAGGGCCGTGGCCAGCCTGGCCAGCCGCTTCTGGTCGCCCGCCACGAGATCGCTGAAGGCCTGGTCCTGGCGCAGCTGCTGGATGGCGATCCACAGGGCCTGGCTGGAATCCTGCACACAGGAGGTGGCCGCGGTGACCATCGCCACCCCGCCACCATCGCCGCTGCGGTATCGGGCGGCCAGGATCTCGGCCTGGAGGGCCAGGGCATCGAGCACCCGCGGCTCCATCGGCACCAGCACATCCGAGAAGGGGCGCGAGCCCAGCCAGCCGCGCTGCAGGTTGCCGGCGTAGGCGCTCCAGTGCTGGATGCCGGCCACGATGCCGTTGGGATTGTTGGCGTAGATCTGGTGGTAGCGGATCGCCAGCCGGGGCTCACCGCTGACGGCGTCGCGCACCACCTCGGCCTCGCCGAAGGCGAAGTGCCCCGTGGTGGTCCAGAGGGGGCTGGGCTCGGCCTGGGTGCCGCCGATCCCGCCGAACAGATGGATCAGCAGGGCCCGCTCCCCCACCTGCCAGCCCGGCGGGACCACCCCATCGGGCACCAGGGCGGTGGTGTGCAGGCTACCGGGTTGGCTCTCGGCGGCACTCCAGTTGGCCACACGCAGATGGTTGAGGCTGGCGGCCGTGCCGTCCCGCTGGCGTTGGGGCGAGAGGGCCGTGATCCGGCGGGGCTGCAGGGCCTGCACGGTGAACACGCCATCACCGGCCGGCGCCCCCTGGATCTGCCAGCCCTGCTGGTTGAGCGGCGAGTCCGCCAACCCGGAGAGGTTGAAGGCCTGCCGGCCGAAGCGGTCGGGGGGCAGGCGGGGAAAACGGATGCGCTCCTCCGGCCCGTCGAAACGGCCGCTTGCCGGATTGAAATGGCGCACCAACACCTGGTCGTCATCGGCCGGGGCCTCCAGGAGCTGCACCAGTCCCTGCCAGCGGCCGGTGACCTGCACGGGAGGACGGTTGATGACCAGGCCGCCTTCCTCGACATTCACGCCCTCCAGTGCCACGGTCACGTCGTCCACCGGCCGGGCCCCCGCCAGCGACTGCAGGGGGCCCACCCGGTCGCGGCCATTGAGTCGGCTCGGCACCACGTTGTGGGCGGCCTCCAGCTTGCGGGCGTTCGCCCCGAAGCGGATGTCCACGCTCACGGCCTCGACGATCCGCAGCAAGTCCGGGCGATCCGCCCAGCGCAGACGCCGGCGGCTGCCGATCAGGGCCTGCTGGTCCGGCGGTGCCTGCTCCAGCTCGATCCACACCCAGTCGCCAGGGGTGGCGGCGGTCTCGGCAGCGCTAGGCAGGATCAACCGCCCGAGCCACTCGGCGCTGGGGGCGTAGCGGTCAGGGGCCGGTTGCAGGGAGAGGGGATAGGTCTCTGGCCGATTCCAGGGTGACTGCCGGGCCAGGGCGTCGCTGCTGATCGGCAGGGGATCGGCCGGTGTTCCCACCCCGCTGGCCTGCAGCTGGGGGGCAGAAAGGATCGTGATCATCATGGCCAGACTCAGGATCCAGACGAACCAGCGGCGGGGGAGCAGGCGGGCCAAGGCAAGTGCCATGTATCACACCTCCCCGGCCAGGCGACAGGCCCGGCGGGCCATGGCGGCGGCATAGCCCCGGTCCACAGGCCCGGCCTGGGGGCTGAGAACGCCATTGCGGCAGTCCACCACCAGCCGTTCGCGGTGGCCCTGCTGGTCGTTCACCCGCAGGCGCAGTTGCCAGTGATGCTGGGCGCTGCGGGTGATCTCATCGCCGCACACCGGACCAACGCACAGGCCCGGCGCCGCCAGGGCGGCACCGCGCAGGGGCAGGGGCAGCAACAGCAGCGTGATCAGCAGGCCCACGAGCAGGCTGCTCCAGAGCAGGGTGGGCAGCAGGGGCCTCAACTGGCCAGCTCCATGGGTATCGGTTCAGCGCCATTGTCCATGGGGCGCGTAGTTTCAGCTTGATCAGCTTCCGGCCCCTCGCCTGGCTGGCTGGCATTGGGCAGGCCCTCGGCTGGCTCGGTCTCGATCGGGTGGAAGTACTCCCACACCTGGCGGGCAAGAGCCGGGCCCAGGCCGGGAGCTGCGGCCAGGGTCTCAACACTGGCCAGCTGGATGGCATCGATCGAGCGGAAGTGGGCCAGCAGTTCCTTGATCCGCTTGGGCCCCAGGCCGGGGATATCGGAGAGGCGGGAGCGGGTCATGCGTTCGCCCCGCTGCTGCCGGTGGAAGCTCACGGCGAAGCGGTGGGCCTCATCGCGCAGACGCCGCAACAACTGCACCCCCAGCTGGTCGGCCTCGCTGTCCAGCGGCTCCCTGGCCCCCGGCACGAACACCTCCTCCCGCTGTTTGGCCAGGGAGCACACCACCAGCTCCTGATCGAGGTTGAGCTCCCGCAGGGCCTCCATCACGGCTGACAGCTGACCCTTGCCCCCGTCGATCATCACCACGTCGGGCCAGTCGTTCAACCCGCCGGTGTGCAGGGCCGTGCTTGCTGACCGGCGCAGCTCCCGCAGATCGGCGCCCTCGGCCTTGGCCTGGGCCCAGCGGCGGAAGCGGCGGCGGATCACCTCCGCCATGCTCATGAAGTCGTCGGAGTGGCCGGCGCGCACGGCGGTGCTCCGGATCTTGTATTTGCGGTAGTGCTGCTTGGCGGGCAGCCCATCGATGAACACCACCTGGGAGGCAACCGCATCGCTGCCCTGGATGTGGCTGATGTCATAGCCCTCGATCCGCCGGGGCGGCGCCGCCAGATCCAACAGCTGGGCCAGGTCTTCGGTGGCAAGGAGGTTCTGTTCACTGGCCCGCTGGGCCCGCTGCAGCTCATAGCTGGCGTTGCGCACCACCAGCTCGATCAGGTCGGCCTTCTGCTGGCGCTGGGGCACGGCCAGCTTCACCTTGCGACCCCGCAGCTCGCTGAGCCACTCCTCGATTAACGCCTGCTGCGGCAGGGCGTGCTGCACCAGCAGCTCCGGCGGGATCTCCACCCCCTCCACCTGGCTGTAGTGCTCCTCGATCACGGTTTGCAGGATGCGGCCCACCTCGCTGCCCACCGCATCGGCCGTGTAACCAAGCCGGCCCACCAGCTTGCCGGCCCGCATCTGGAACAGCTGCACCGCCGCCACACGAGCGTCAACGGCCAGGGCAATCACATCGCGGCTCACCGAGCTGTCGCCGATGCTCATCTTCTGGTCGGCCGTGAGCGTGTCGAGGCCCTGGATCTGGTCGCGCACCCGGGCGGCACTCTCGAAGTCGAGCCGCTCGGCGTAGCGCTCCATCTGGGCGTGCAACAGCTCCAGCAGCTCCTCGTTGCGCCCCTGGAACACCATCGCCACCTGGCGCAGGCTGCGGTGGTAGTCCTGCGAGCTGATCTTCTCCTGGCACACTCCCGGGCAGCGGCCGATGTCGTAGTTGAGGCAGGTGCGCTCGCGGTAGAGGGGCTGGGGCCGCTGGCGCAGTGGGAACACCCGCTTCACCAGGCCGAGGGTGCGGCGCAGCAGGCCCACATCCACATAGGGCCCGTAGAAGCGATCGAGGGGAGAGCGGAAGCGGCGCCTGCGGGTGATGAAGATGCGCGGGTAGGCCTCGCTCCAGGTGATGCAGAGGTAGGGGTATTTCTTGTCATCTTTGAGCAGCACGTTGAAGTGCGGCTGGTTCTGCTTGATCAGGTTGGCCTCCAGCGCCAGGGCCTCGGCCTCGCTGTCGGTGACGATGAACTCGATCTCGCATACCTGTCGCACCATCAGCCGGATGCGGGGGCTGTGGCCGTGGCCGCTGCCGCTCTGGAAGTAGCTGCGCACGCGGTTGCGCAGCACCTTGGCCTTGCCGATGTAGAGGATCCGGTCGTCGCCATCGCGCATCAGGTAGCAGCCCGGCTCGGAGGGCACCTCCTTGAGCCGGGCCCTGAGGCGGTCCGGTTGCTGCAGCAGGGGCAGGGGGCTCATGGCGGCAGCCGGCCAAGCCGCGGCAGCGAATCCGGCAACGCTGGCCTCAACCGCCGTACTGCCAACCGGTGGCGCCCAGTTCCAGGGCCGGACCGTCGGCGTGCAGGGTGGCGGTCTTCACCTCACCCACGAACACGGTGTGGTCGCCGTGGGCCACCTGGCCCACCAGCTCACACTCCACGGCGCCCACGGCGTCGTGGAGGATCGGCAGCCCCAGCTCACCCAGGGTGAACGGAGCCGCATCAAAGCGGCCACCCACCCCCTTCTGGGGCTTGAAGAACACCGCAGCCAGGTCCTTCTGGTCGGCCTTGAGCACATTGAGGCTGAAGCGGCCGGTGCGCTGGATCATGCCGTTGCTGGTGCTGTCGGCTCGCACCGCCATCACCACAAGGGGGGGCTCGAAGCTGCCCTGGGTCACCCAGCTGGCGGTGAAGCCATTCACCTCCTCACCCTCAGCCACGCCGCAGATGAACACGCCGTGGGGGATCTTGCGCAGCAGGGTCTTCTTGGCGTCGGCGTTCAGGGTGGGGGCCATGGCGGGCAGGGAGCGCGTAACACAGGTTGAACTCTAGAAACGGGGCGGGTCGCCATAGGCTGCCCCGATGCGTGCCCTCTACCCCGGCAGCTTCGACCCGCTGACCCTCGGCCACCTCGACCTGATCGAGCGGGCGGCGCGCCTGTTCGACGGTGTGATCGTGGCCGTGTTGCAGAACCCTGGCAAGACGCCGGCCTTCAGCCTCGACCAACGGCTGCAGCAGATCCACCGTGCCACGCACCACCTGCAGGGGGTGGAGGTGGGCAGTTTCGACGGTCTCACCGTGGAATACGCCCGCAGCAGCGGCGCCGGCGTGATCCTGCGGGGCCTGCGGGCCATGAGCGATTTCGAGTTCGAGCTGCAGATCGCCCATACCAACCACAGCCTGGCCCCGGGTGTGGAAACCCTGTTCCTGGCCACGGCGGTGCGGCACAGCTTTCTGAGCAGCTCGGTGGTGAAGGAAGTGGCCCGTTTCGGGGGTGATGTGGGCCATCTGGTGCCGCCAGGTGTGGCGGAAGACCTGGCGAGGCTTTTTAATCGGAGCGATTCACCCCGGGGCATCAATGGCTGAGGCCAGCATCACCGTCCTTGATCAGCTCGACCAGCTCGAGGAGGTCGTGCTGGAGGGCACCCGCGTTCCTTTCAGCGGCGGCCGTCTGGTCAACGAACAGGACGCCATCGAGGTGATGGATGCCGTGCGGGAAGCCCTGCCGGCCCAGATCACCCAGGCGGCCGAACTGATCCGCCAGCGGGAGGAGTTCATCGCCCAGGCCCGCCGCCAGGCTGACGAGATCGTGGCCACCGCCCAGCGGGAGCGGGAGCAGCTGATCAACAACGCCTCGATCCGCCAGGAGGCCGAGCGCCAGGTTTCTGAGCTGCGCGAGCAGGCCCGCCAGCAGTGCGAGCAGCTGCTGCTGCAGGGTCGCCAGCAGGCGGCCGCAGCCGAGCAGGAGCACCAGGGCCGTCTGGCCCAGATGGAGCAGCAGTTCGCCACGCGCCGGCAGCAGCTGGAGCAGGAGGCGGCCGAGCGCAACCGTCTGCTCCTGGAGCAGCACGAGCGCAACCGCCAGCAGGTGATGGCCGAGCTGGAGCAGATCCGCCAGGAGGGCCTGCGCATCCAGCGGGAAAGCCAGGCAGAAGCCGAGCGCCTGCAGAACGACGCCCTGCAGTTCCGCCAGCAGACCCAGCAGCAGTGCGACCAATTGGTGACGCGCACCAGGAAGGAGGCCGCCGGCATCAGCGAGGGGGCCAACCGCTACGCCGAGCAGGTGCTGGGTGAACTGGAGGGCCGCCTGAAGGAGCTGGGACAGGTGGTGGCGGCCGGCCGCAACGAGCTGGTGCGCTTGCAGGTGTCCGAAGGACCCACGCCAGCCGAGGGGGGAGGACGACCCGCCGGAACAACGGGCGGCGGTGCTGGCAATGGCAGCAGGCCGTCCACCGGCAGCAAGCGCAGGCGTGTGGTCAACACCCTGCGCCAGATGGCCGGCTGAGGATCAGATCGGGCAGAGGCTGGTGTCCTGCACGGTGCGCAGCACCTGCCCGATCACCGTGTTGGGGTTGCTGGAGCCGATGCCAATCGTGCTCACATAGCGGGGGCCGTCGTTGGTGAGCAGGATTCCACTGATCGAGCGCACGCCGGTCAAAGTGCCCGTCTTGCCGTAGAAGCGGCCCTGCAGGCTGGTGCCGTTGTACAGATTGCGCAGGCTGCCCCGCTGGCCGGCGACGGCCATGGAAGCCAGGTAGTTGCGGCCATAGGGGTGCTGATCCATCCGCAGCAGCAGGGCCGTGAGGAAGCGGCTGGTGAGCCGGTTGGCCCTGTCAAGGCCGCTCCCATCGGCGATCTGCACGCCCTGCATGGGCAGGGACTGGGCAAACAGCCACTGGCTGGTGCGAGTGCGGGCCTGGCTCAGATCCCAGGTGCCTGCCGCCTGCCGCATCAACACTTCGGCGGTGAAGTTGTGGCTGTCGCTGTTGGCCAGGCTGAGCAGGTTGTGCATCGGCGCTGACAACTCCTCATGGAGCAGCACCGCATCGCCCGGCAGGGGCGCGCGGGCCGACACCATCGCCATCTGCACCCGGCCCCCCTGCTGCTCCATCGAGCGCTGCAGCAGCGCCTGGAGGCGGGAGGGGGGATTGGTCACGGCGTCGTGAATGGCGTTGCTGGTCACCGCCAGACGGGTGATCGGCGCGCCGTAGGCATAGGTGCGATCCCCTGGATGCCAGCCACTGGGCCACCACTCCTGGCGGGGCTCCTCGGCCAGTTCCAGGCGCACGGCGCCGCCACCGGTTCCCGTGCTGCCACCGGAGCCCATGGCGAGCATGGCGAAGCGCTGCAGCTGGGGCAGGGCCAGGTCGGGGTCTCCCTCGCCCGTGAGGCGGAGGCTGCCATCGGGCAGCTGCCAGAGGCGGGTGGAAAGCCGGTAGTCGGGGCCGAGCCTGTCGAGGGCGAAGGCGCTGCTCACCAGCTTCTGGTTGGAGGCTGGCACCCGCGGCACGGTGCCGTTGTAATCGGCGAGAAGACGGCCGCGGGCGTCGGCCACGGTGACGCTCCAGGAGCCACTGGCAGCAGCCAGGGTGCCCTGCAGGCGCTGCTGCAGGGGGCCACAGGAGAGCTGGGTCTGGAGGGTGGGCAGGCCGATGGCCGCCGGCGGCGGCGGCAGGTTGGCAAGCGTGGAGGGCTCGAACTTGGAGGGGTCGGCGGGCGGAATGCTCACCTGGGCCATGGCCGCCCCGGGTTGCAGAACCGGGAGGGCCAGCAGCAGGGCGAGGCAGCGGCGGCGCATGGTGCAGGTGTTGACAGACGTTGGGATAGACATCGCTTCAACCCCTGCCGATGGCGATACCGGTGACGGAGCCGTTCACGCGGAAGCCCTCGCCCTCGATCTCCACAGGCGCGCCCACCTTGATGTTCTGGTTGCCGAACACCACGCCGCCTCCCACCTTGCGGCCCTGCCCTTCCAGCTGCAGGCGGGCATCCAGGGTGCTGAAGGTGGCCTGGTTGGGGTCGGCCGCGGTGACCACCTGGCCATTGGGCTGAAGGGACACCAGACGGCGGGGCAGGGGATCGATCGCGGCGACTTTCACCGTGCCGTGGGGCTGGTTGCGGATCACGATCGCCACCTTGCCCTCCTGCCGGGCGGCCTCAATCAGGGCGGCGGGATCGGCGACGGGTACCCCGCGCACATCCACGGTCACCGTGACCGGCACCATCGCCCCTGTGGCCTGGGCCACGGCGCCGGACAGCTTGGGACTCCAGATCACCCCACCGGCTGCGAGCACCACGGCGGCGGCGGCACCGAGATCCACCAGGCTCCAGCGTCGCGGCGAGGCCTGGGTTGATTCAGCTGCCATGGTGCACCGCAAAAGTTGGGCCAGTTTACGGAGATCGGCCCGGTGGGGCCAGGGGAGATTCAGTTGCGCAGACCCTCCACGTCAGTTGCGCAGACCCTCCACAAAGGCGTCGAGCGCCCGCAGGTTGCCGGCCAGCCCGGCACCGCCTTCACCGCTGAGTGCCTCCATCTGCATCTCAAGATCGGGCCGCTGGTCAAAGCTGACGGCCAGGCGGAAGCCGTCCGGGTCCTGGCGGTAGAGCTCCCAGGGGCCGGGAAAGGCGAAGCGCAGGGCAGCCCCCTCCAGGGGCTGAAGGGCATAGGCGGGCTGCCACTGGGACAGGAACCCCCGCCGGCGATCGCGGGCCACGCTGCCGATGCCCACCGCCGCGTCCTCCAGGCTGCCGTTGAGCATCACCACGGAGCCTGCATGGCCTGCGCAGAGCTGCTCGAAATCGACGTAATCGGGTGGCGAGGGGGCCACGGCCAGCAGCAGGGGAGGCGTCTGCTCGGAATCGCCACCATCGCCAGCACCCTGCTCGGCTGCCTGGCGCATCTGGCCCCGGAAATCCACGATCTGCTCGGCCAGCCCGGGGGCGTCACGCCGTGCCAGGGCGGCAGCGCCGGCATCGGCGAACACCAGCCGCACCGCCTGGCCCGCCTCCTGCAGTGCGGCGGCCAGGCGCAAGGCAGGGGGCAGCAGCCGCAGTCCCTCGAAGCGCCAGTCCACACTCCAGCGGCCGCGGGCCTGGCTGGGCAGGGCGGCCAGCAGGGCCTCCAGGGCCTGGGCCTCGGCGCTGCGCAGATCGGCGGGAAGCATGGCGTCGGGCCAACTGGCGCGACCCTACGGGGTCACAGCCAGCCGCTGGCGGGCCCGTTCCAGGGCTGGCGCCACCCCCACCAGATCATCGAGGCTGAGCCAGGGCCCCAGGCTCAGCCGCAGGCCTGAGGCGGCCTCCGCCTCGCCGAAACCCATGGCCCGCAGCACCGGGCTGGCGGTCGTGCCGGTGCTGCTGCAGGCGGAACCGCTGCTCACCGCGTAGCCCTCACGCCACAGGTCGCGCACCAGGGCCCGGCCGTTGAGGGGACGCCCCGCCCGGTCTGCCACCAGCACGCTGAGGTGATGGGGCAGGCGTTGACCGGGTTCGCGGCGTGGATCCGGCCCACTGAGGCGAACGCCCTCCAGCCCCAGCAGGGTCTCCAGGAGGCCGTCCCGCAGCCCCGCCACCCGCTCCGGCTCCGCCTCTTGGCTGAGCTCCAGGGCCCGGGCCAGGCCAGCGGCCAGCACCACCGGCTCGGTGCCCGCTCGCCGCCCACCCTCCTGCCCGCCGCCGGCCAGCAGGGGCTGCAGTGCCAATCCCCGCCGCACCAGCAGGGCTCCGATCCCCCGGGGGCCCTGCAGTTTGTGGGCCGCAAGGCTGAGCAGGTCCACCGGCAGAGCGGCGAACTGCACGGGCCGGTGGCCCACCACCTGCACCGCATCCACGTGTAGGGGCACGCCGGCCCGGCGGCAGAGCTCGCCGATGGTCTCCATCTCCTGCAGGGTGCCCACTTCGCTCTGGCCCCAGATCAGCGACACCAGCCGGGTGGGGGGCTCCAGCGCCTCCCGCAGAGCGTGGAGCTCGAGGCGGCCGAGATGATCCACCGGCAACTCGCGCACCTGCCAGCCCTGGCGCGCCAGTTGGGCGGCAGCCGCCACCGTGGCGGGGTGTTCCACCGCGGAGATCAACAGGCGGCCCGGCGCCAGGGTGGTGCCAAGCCCCAGCAGGGCCAGATGAATCGACTCCGTGCCTCCGGAGGTGAACACCAGTTCGTCGGGGCTGCAGCCCAGCACGGCGGCACAGCGCCAGCGGGACCGCTCCAGGGCCTCGGCCGCCGCCAGCCCGTAGCCATGCAAGCTCGAGGGGTTGGCCCAGGCCCGGGCCTGCAGCTCGGCCATCTCCGCCAGCACCGCTGCCGCCGGGGGGGTGGTGGCACTGGCATCCAGGTAGATCCCCGCCGGCGCGGCCATCACTCAGTTGCCCAGGCCGGTGTCGCGCTCGAAGCGGGCGCGGGTGCGGGCCTCAAGGGAATTGGTGGCCAGGGCCACCAGGTCGTCGAGGGAGCTGCTGTTGAGCAGGGCCTCCACCCGCTGCCTGGCCTCGGCAGAGGCGCACGCCTCGGGTTGGATGCAGCCGTTCACGCACACCGTGGCGCAGTCGATCGCGGGGGCTGCAGCGCTCCCAGCCGCCCCCGACGGCACAGCCCGCTCGGCGGCGCCCTCCCCCCACAGCTGCGGGGTCACCACGGCGTCGAATACGGCCTCGGCCGGACCGGTCATGAACAGGTGATCGCTGGCGGCATCCCAGTCGATCCAGAGGGGGCCGCCGGGCAGGTCGAGGCGGGCACTGCGGTCGGCCAGGCCCAGGCGGCAGCACACCACCAGGGTGGCGCAGGCGCCGGTGCCGCAGGCCAGGGTGGGACCGGCCCCCCGTTCCCACACCCGCATCCGCAGGTGGTCGGGGCTGAGCACTTGCACGAAGTGCACATTGGTGCGGGCCGGGAAGGCGGGATGCACCTCCAGGGCGGCGCCGAAGCGCTCCAGATCCACCTCGGCCAGGTCCGCCACCGGGATCACCACGTGGGGATTGCCCATGCCGGCCGCTCCCACATTGAAGCGCTCTCCGGCGGCCTCCAGTTCGCCCTGGGGGATGCCGTCCGGGCCGAGCGTCAGGGTGGTGGGCACCTGGTCGGGTTGCAGGAAGGGCGCGCCCATGTCCACCCGGATCGTGCCCTGGGGCTGCAGCTCCGGCACGATCCGACCCGCCAGGGTCTCGATCTGCCAGCTGCGACCCGGCTGGTCCCCATCGCTGTCGGCCAGGAAGCGGGCCAGGCAGCGGATGCCGTTGCCGCACATCTCGGGCTCGCTGCCGTCGGCATTGAAGATGCGCATGCGCACCTCGCCATCAGCCCGGGGCGGCAGGGCCAGGATCACGCCGTCGGCGCCGATGCCGAAGCGGCGGTCACAGAGTCGCTGGATGCGCTCCGGCGTGAGACCGAGCCAGTCGCCAGTGCCGGCCGTGCGGGCGTCGACCATCAGGAAATCGTTTCCCAGGCCTTGGTACTTACTGAACTGGAGCACGATGGAAACGACCAGATCCCGGTGCGAATCCTATGCAGAGCTTCCTTGAGAGCCGCACCCCCACCCTCGACACCTCCCAGCCCAGCGTGCGCCACATCCAGGGGCTGATTCGCCAGAAGATTCCCGTGGCCCTGCGCCTTCTCGACGGCCATGAACTGGAGGGGGTGCTGCTCTGGCAGGACCTCGACCAGTTCGCCCTCGACCCCGGCGAAGGCCGCAGCCTCAGCCTGATCAACCGCCGGGCCGTTGCGGTGCTGCGCTCCCTGGCCTGACCCGGCCTGTGGCACGATCCAGGCTCGACGCCGTCCGTGCTGGCCTGCCGTGAGCGAGAGCACCCGCTACCAACCCCAGGCCATCGAGGAGCGCTGGCAGCAGCACTGGCTGGCCGAAGCGGCTGATGCCACCCCGGAGCCCCGGGCCAGCGGCGGCCAACCCTTCTATGCCTTGTCGATGTTCCCCTATCCCTCGGGGAACCTGCACATGGGCCATGTGCGCAACTACGTGATCACCGATGTGATCGCCCGGGTGCAGCGGATGCGTGGCTGCAACGTGCTCCATCCGATGGGCTGGGATGCCTTCGGCCTGCCGGCGGAGAACGCGGCGATCGAGCGGGGGGTGGATCCGGGCGACTGGACCGACCGCAACATCGCCGCCATGCGGGCCCAGCTGCAGCGCCTCGGCCTCTCGATCGACTGGAGCCGGGAGGTGGCGACCTGTCACGGCGACTACTACCGCTGGACCCAGTGGCTGTTTCTGCAATTTCTCGAGGCTGGGCTGGCTTATCAGAAAGAAGCCACCGTCAACTGGGACCCGATCGACCAGACGGTGCTGGCCAATGAACAGGTCGACAGCGAGGGGCGCTCCTGGCGCTCCGGTGCCCTGGTGGAGAAGCGCAAGCTGCGCCAGTGGTTCCTGAAGATCACCGCCTACGCCGACCAGCTGCTCGACGACCTGCCCAAGCTCGAGGGCTGGCCGGAGCGGGTGCGCACGATGCAGGCCAACTGGATCGGCCGCAGCACCGGCGCCGAGCTCAGCTTCCCGGTGGTGGCCGCCGATGGCAGCGACACCGGCGAGGCGATCACCGTGTTCACCACCCGGCCTGACACGATTTTCGGCGCCAGCTATGTGGTGCTGGCCCCCGAACATCCCCTGGTGGCCGAGCTCACCACCGCCGAACAGGCGATCCACGTGGAGGCCTTCTGCGATCTCGTGTCGCGCCAGAGCGAGCAGGAGCGCACCGCCGACGACAAACCGAAGCGCGGCGTGCCCATCGGTGCACAGGTGCGCAATCCCGCCAACGGCGAGCTGATCCCCCTCTGGATCGCCGACTACGTGCTGGCCGAGTACGGCACGGGAGCGGTGATGGGCGTGCCCGCCCACGACCAGCGGGATTTTGTTTTTGCCCGCCAGTACGAGCTGCCGGTGCGCCAGGTGATCATCCCCGAGGGCAGCGACGAGCACGCCTATGAGGGCGGTGCCTGGACCGAGCCTGGCCTGTTGATCCACTCAGGCCGCTTCGATGGCCTGGCCAGCGGCGAAGCCAAGACGGCGATCACGGCCGCCGCGGAGCAGGAGGGCTGGGGCCAGGCCCGCACCACCTACCGCCTGCGCGACTGGCTGATTTCCCGCCAGCGCTACTGGGGCTGCCCGATCCCGGTGATCCACTGCGACAGCTGCGGCGTGGTGCCCGTGCCCACCGAGCAGCTGCCGGTGGAGCTGCCCCGCGATGTGGCGTTTTCGGGTAAGGGGGGGTCGCCCCTGGCCCAGCTCGAGAGCTGGTGGCAGGTGGCGTGCCCCTGCTGCGGCCAACCCGCCCGGCGGGAAACCGACACCATGGACACCTTCATGTGCTCCAGCTGGTATTTCCTGCGTTACAGCGATCCCCACAACACGGCCCTGCCGTTTTCCAGGGAGGCGGTGGATTCCTGGCTGCCGGTGGACCAGTACGTGGGCGGCATTGAACACGCCATCCTTCACCTGTTGTACGCGCGCTTCTTCACCAAGGTGCTACGCGATCGCGGTCTGCTCAGTTTCGATGAGCCCTTCGCCCGCCTGCTCACCCAGGGAATGGTGCAGGGCATCACCTACAAGAACCCCCACAGCAGCCGATACATCCCACCGGCGGACGTGGCCGACCCCAGCGATCCCCGCGATCCGGTCACGGGCGAGGTGCTGGAGGTGTTCTACGAAAAGATGTCGAAGTCGAAGTACAACGGCGTGGATCCCGCCGTGGTGATCGACAGGTACGGGGCCGACACGGCCCGCATGTTCATCCTGTTCAAGGCCCCCCCCGAGAAGGATCTGGAGTGGGATGACGCCGATGTGGAGGGGCAGTTCCGCTTCCTGCAACGTCTCTGGCGCCTGGTGGATGGGGCCATGGAGCGGGGGCTCAGCCTCGATGCCAGCGCCACTGCCCAGGTTCTGCCCGAAGCAGGCTCTCTGAACCCGGCCGAGAAGGAGCTACGCCGCGCCGTGCACACCGCCATCACCGCCGTGAGCGACGACCTGGAGGGCGAGCTGCAGTTCAACACGGCCGTGTCGGAACTGATGAAGCTCAGCAATGCGATGGGCGACCACCTGGCCAACGCCGGCGACCCGGTGGCCTGTGAAGCCCTGCGCACCCTGCCTCTGTTGCTGGCGCCATTTGCCCCCCATCTGGCGGAGGAGATCTGGAGCCGCCTCGGCGGCGAGAGCAGCGGCAGCGTGCACCGCCAGCGCTGGCCCATCGCCGATCCTGAGGCTCTGGTGCGGGACACCGTGGCGCTGGTGATCCAGGTGAAGGGCAAGGTGCGCGGCAGCCTGGAGGTGCCGGCCAATGCCGACCGGGCCACCCTGGAGAAGCTGGCCCTGGAGAGCGAGATCGCCGTCAAGTGGCTGGAGGGCAAGGCACCCAGTCGGGTGATCGTGGTGCCGGGGCGCCTGGTGAATCTGGTGCCCTGAGCCCGCCAAGCCGTAGCTTCACAGGCAATTCGCCAGTGCCCGCATGCATGCCGTGCAGCTCCATCTCGATGCCGGCAGCGATCTGCACCAGAGCCTGAGTGCCTTCGCTGCCCAGCAAGGCGGTTCAGGGTTTGTGCTGAGTGTGGTCGGCAACCTCAGTCAGGCCGCCTTTCAGTGTCCCGGGCAGGCCCAGCCCACACTGCTGCGCGGGGGGGATCTGGAGCTGATCACCCTGCAGGGCACCCTGGCCCCCGGCGGTATCCATCTGCATCTGTGCGTGTCGGATGGCACCTGCCAGGTGTGGGGCGGTCACCTGGAACCCGGGACCCTGGTGCAGAAGGGAGTGGATCTGCTCGTGGGCCTGATCGAGGCCCCGCAACCTGGCGGGTCCGCCGGCAGCGGCGACGCTCCTGCCTTCGCCGAAACGTCCAGCCGGGTGCAGATCCTTGTGCGGCAGGGCTGTCCCTGGTGCCGGCGGGCCCTGCGCCTGCTGCACAGCCAGGGGATCGATCACCAGATCAGCGAGGCCCGCGAGGCCGGGCCGGTGCCGCGCATCTGGATCGACGGCGAGCTGATCGGCGGCTACGACGCCCTCATGGATCTGCAGGCCAGCGGCCGGCTGCAGCAGCTGCGCCAGGGCTGACGGCCCCCACCCGTGGCAGGCTGATTCCGATGACAGCGACCCCGACACCGGTGCGTCTGAGCACGGCGGCCCGCTGCAGCCTGGCGATTGGTGCCTATCCCCGCTTTCACTACGACGCCAGTGGCGGTGGGGGGCTGGGGGTACTGGACGCCAGCGACCCCCAGGGTCGGCGGCGGCTGCAGGTTCCGCTGGAGCAGCTGGTGATTCCGCCCCTGAACCGGCGCACGGGGCGCTGGTTGGGCCTGCCCCTGCCCCCCGGTCTGGAGGTGCGGATTCTGCCAGCGAAGCTGGAGGGGTGGCTGGAGCCAGCCAGTGGAGCCGTGCAGCTGCAATTCCAGGCCAATTTTGTGTTCAGCGCGGCAGGCGTCTACCAGGCGCCGCCCCTGTGGGTGGACACCCTGCTCACCACGGCCGCGCCCCAGGTGGCGGTACCAGCCCGCTGGGGGCAGCCATCAGGGCAGGCCCCAGGGGCGGACGGAAGGCTCACCCTGGTGGGTGTCGCGCCGGTGGCACCGTCCGGTGACCGCTGGTTCGACCGCTTTCTGGGTCTGCCCAGTGAGGCCCTGGCCGTACTTCGCTGCAGCCTCAGCTGGGAAAATTGAACGCTGGTGCGGGGCGTCAGACCGCCCGGGCCACCGTGAGGCTGGCGGGCTGGCCCCAGCTGCCCTGCACCGCGTAGGCGGAGTCGTTGGCGCAGAGGTGGCGCAGGATCCAGAACACCGGTTCCGGGCTGTCGGTTCCCAGCTCCTCGGCCATCTGCTCCAGGGAGTGCGACTGGCCATCGGCCAGCAGGCTCTCGATGCGGACCTGTAGGTCGAGCACGGCGGCGGCCGCCAGCTTGCCGGCCTCGACGCCCGGCTGGTCGTAGGCGTTCACGTCCACCAGTTCGGCATAGAGGCCCACCGCCCGCTCAAAAAGGGCCACCAGCGCCCCGAGCCGCCGCTCATCGAAGCCGGCCAGGGTGATCGTCATGCTCTGGCGCCCCCCTTCCAGCAGGGCCGAGCGGGTGCCCTGGAGGAAGCCATCGAGAAAATCCCCAGGGCGCTCGCCCTGGAGGGCCGGGATGTCACCGGGATCAGCGAGCACCTCGATGAAGGTCACGAAAAAGTTGTCCACACCATCGCGCAGCTGCTGGACGTAGGCGTGCTGATCCGTGGAACCCTTGTTGCCGTAGACAGCGATGCCCTGGTTCACCACCCGGCCCTGGCGGTCGCTGTGCTTGCCGAGGCTTTCCATCACCAGCTGTTGCAGGTAGCGGCTGAACAGCTCCAGCCGATCACGATAGGGAAGCACCACCATGTCGCGCTGCCCGCGTCCGTTTCCGGCCACGTACCAGGCGGCGGCCATCAGGGCCGCGGGATTGCGGCGCAGATCCGCCACCCGCGTGCAGGCATCCATGGCGGCTGCCCCATCGAGAAAAGCGCGGATGTCGGCGCCCACCAGCACACCGGGCAGCAGACCCACCGCGCTGGTGATGCTTGTGCGACCGCCCACCCAGTCGAACATGTCGAAGCGGGCCAGCCAGCCCTCCCGCTCGGCGAGCTGGTCGAGGCGGCTGCCCAGCATGGTCACGGCCACAGCCTGCTCCTGCCAGCTGCCGCCCAGGCTTTCCAGCCGCGCGCGCACCTGCTCCATGCCGATGCGGGGCTCGGGTGTGCCCCCCGATTTGCTCACCACCACCACCAAGGTGTGGCGCAGGCCCTCGCCGAGGCGCTCCAGCGTGTGACTGATGCCCTCTGGGTCGACATTGTCGATGAAGTGAAAGGGCAATCCGCCGTCCAGGCCCCCCAGGGCCCGCACCATCAGCAGCGGTCCCAGGCCGGAGCCGCCGATGCCGATCCAGAGCACGTCGTTGAAGCGGCCACTGCCGAGCTGGTCGCGGCCGAACTGCTCAATCCGGTCGATCTCCGAGCGGATGTGGTCGGCCGTGGCGGCATCCGGGGCGAGCTGGGGGGTGCGCAGCCAGTAATGACCCACCATGCGCTGCTCGGAGGCATTGGCGATCGCGCCGGCCTCCAGGGCCTCCATCGCCGTGAAGGCCTGGCTGAAGCGCGGGGCAAGCTCCTCGAGATCGCGATCGTTGAGGGTCATCCGGCTCACGTCCAGCCAGATCTGCAGGCCGGCGTCGAACCAGAGGCGGTCGCAGAAGCGCTGCCATTGGCTGGCGGGATTGGTCCGATCAAGGTCGGCGGTCATGGTCCGGACAGCGGCAGCGGGGGCGTTGGGGGAAACCTAGATCTGGGAACCGAAGGCCTGAAATCGTGCTGGCGGTCCAGGCTGCGGTCAGCAGACCCTTTCAGCCTGGCAGGAGCGTTGCATAGGGTCCTTAAGATTGGTTCATGGATCTTCAGGTTTTCTGCGGTTGCGTACCGGACCTCCCCGGCCGTTGCGACCTGGGAAGTTCTGTCTGCTCAGACCGCCCCTTTCCCTCTGCCAACCGGCGACTGACCCCGTGATCCCTCCCAGCGCAGTTCGTCGATTCAGGCGGTTTCGGCGCCAACCCAAGCTGTCAACATTCCCCAGGTTCAGGTTCCCCTCAATAGGCAGGCGCAGCCACCGGCTGCTGCGGCTTGCTGGCTGCACCCTGGCATTGGGCGGCCTGGTTCCCTACAGCGCCCCGGCTCCCCGCCCCTGGATCGGCCAACCGATGGTGATCCATCCCGGTCACGGCCAGCCCGACCCGCTGGCCTTCAGCGCCGACGAACTGCAGGAACTCCGCCGACGCTTCGGCGTTCACGGCCCGCAGCCACGGCTGGCCCAGTTGTTCAGTGACGGCGTGGACCAGTTCCAACCCCTGCGCAGCCATGCCCTCAGCCGGCTGGAGGAACTGAGGCCGGTGATCCTCAGCATGAGCAGGGAACAGCACATCAATCCGATGCTCGTCACTGCGGTGCTGTTCGACGAGATGCGCCACGCCAAGCCCGGGGAAAACCACCCGATTGCGGCCCACTCCGGCCTGTTCAGCACCCATGGGCTGGCCCAGCTGGGAATCAGTGAAATGCAGCATCAGGGTCTGCTGCCTGCCGACCCCACCCCTGAAGAGGTGAGCTGGGCCCGGGACCAACTGCTCGATCCCATGCGCAACATCGAACTGCTGGTGGGCAAGTTCGCGCGGCTGAAGCGCCAGCTCAACGTGCCGCCCCAGCGGGTGCTGCAGGCCAGCGGCAGCGTCAAGGATGCCAAGGTGCTCGCCACCCTGGCCTATCTGCACAACGGCAAGCTCGACTATCCCCGCCGCATCCTGAGCTCCATGCAGGATCCAGTGCTGCATGTGCTGCTCTATGGCCAGCGCAAGACGGTGCTCTCGCCGCTGATCTGAGTTCCCAGCCGAGAGTTCCCTGTCGTGATCCGCTCAGGACCTGAGGGCAATCCAGGGACTGATCGCTCAGCAGAGCAGGCCCAGCTGGCCGAGCCGGGCCTGCAGGGCTGACCAGTCGAAACTGCGGGGGTCGGCGCGCTCGCCGCCCAGATCCACTGCCCGGTGGGTGGTGATCTGGTCTGCGGGAATCGGAAAGGCCTGCATCCACAGGGCCAGCAGGGCGGCCAGTCCGTCGTACTGGGCCGAGGTGTAGCCGCTGTGGTGCAGACCGCCTCCCTCACCGTCCCTGGGACTCTCCAGGCTCACGTGCAGGGCGAAGTTGTTCACCGAGCCGCCCACCTTCGGGTTGGTGATCGCCCACTGGCCGCGGAAGGCCGAATTCCCGGCTCCGAAGGCCCGCTTGCGGGGATCGAGCAGAAACACCACCTCACCATCACGGCCCACGAGGGCGTGGTAGCTCACCTGGTCCTCATCGCGGGGGTGGGGTGTGCGGAAGGTGCTGATCGCCGACTCCAGGCTGTACACCGTTTCGTGGAGCACCACCAGCCGGGGGGTGGGGTCCAGGGGATTGCCGAAGGCGTCGCGGCTGAAGCGCTCCCCGAAGTTGGTGGGGTCGATGCTCACCTGGCGCGGGGCGGTTCGCAGCTCGTTCAGGCGGGAGAGCAGGTGCTGGCGCTGGACGGTCTGCGGGGCGGTGCACTGCTCGCGCAGGGGGGACTGCCAGGCGACCTGGGCTGGTGGTGGTGCCGTGGTGGTGGCGGGGGAAGGAGGGGCATCCGCGCCGGGTTTGCCGATGTCATCAAGCAGATCCAGCAGGGACGGCCGCTCGCCCGCGCCCGCTTGACTGGTGAGATCGAAGGCCATCCAGCCGATGCTGCCCAGGCCGGTCACAGCTGCGGCCAGGCCGGCAAGGAGCAGGGGCTGGGTCGGCACAGTCAGGGGGCCTCCAGGGCAAGCCAGCGTCCACGGCGCTGAAGCATGGCGTCGGTGACCTCGGGACAAGGTTCCAGACTCCAGCGTTCAACCTGGGGAGACCCTGGTTCGACGCTGGTGGAATGCAGCCTGCCATCCCGTACGAAATGTAACGGCAGTGGTGTTCCACTTTTCTGAGTCGCCAGCAGGGGGGGCAGATCATCCGGCCGCCGCAGCCGCTGGCCCGCCAGGGCGATCAGCTCATCACCCACCAGCAAACCGGCCGACTCCGCCGGTCCGCCCCGCAGCACCCGCTGCAGCAGCAGGCCCGTCGCCGTGAGTTCCAGCTGCCAGCCCAGCCAGGGAGCGTCGGCCTGGTGGGGCTGGAGGGTGAGTCCCACATCCGCCAGATAGCTGTCCAGGTCGGGGTCGTCCGTGCCCTCCAGCCAGCTGGGCAGAAGCGGGGCCAGATCGGGGGCGGCGGTCGAGAAGGCCAGCAGCAGGTCGGCTTCGCGATAGCCCCGACCCCAGCGGCCGTGGCTGCGCCACAGCTGGCGCAGCACGGCCGGCAGGCAGCTGCCGGCGCGGCGCAGGTGCAGATCGAGTACCAGGGCCACTACAGCCCCCTTGAGGTAGTAGCTCACCTGGCTGTTAGCGGAATAGGCATCGGGCTTGTAGAGCTTCACCCAGGCCTCCTGGCTGCTCAGCCGCAGGCTCTGCACCTGGCGGCCGGGCGTGAGCCGGTAGCGGCTGAGGTCGCTGCCCAGATCGCTGAGCACCTCCTCCGGCGTGCTGATGCCGGCGGCGTGGGGGAGCAGCTGATCCACGTAGCTGGTCACCCCCTCGGCGAACCAGAGGCTGGGCACCACCACGGGCTGGTGGTAGTCGTAGGGCACCAGCTCGGCGGGCCGCAACCGGCGCACGTTCCACTGGTGCAGGTATTCATGGGCCACGAGCTGCAGGAACCTGCGGCGGCCCTCCGCTTCCGCCAGTCTGCGGCGGCCGAACTGGAGCACACAACTGCAGTCGTGCTCGAGGCCGCCATAGCCGCTCTCCGTGAGGTGGAGCACAAACAGGTAGTGGTCCGCGGCGGGCCGCTCCACCCCCATCAACCGGCAACAGGCCAGACACACCCGCTCCACATCAGCCAGCAGCTGGTCGTCAGCAGTGATCGGATCGTCTCCGGCCAGGGTGGTGCCCCAGCTCACCCAGCGGTGGGGGATGCCCGCCACCGCGAAGGGATGCTCCCGGTGGGGGCCCGCCTCAATGGGACTGTCCACCAGTTGGTCGAAGTCGGCGGCCAGCCACACACCATCCTCGCCCTGGGGCAGGGGCACGAAGGCGCGCCAGTCCGGCGGCAGGCTGAGGCGCAGCTGGTGGGGCTGCCAGCGCAATCCCTCCACCGCCATGGCCACGGCAGCCAGGCAGAGAAAACCGTGCTCGGCGGTGAGGTGGCAGGTGCGCACCGTGAGTTCGCTGGCCACCAGCCGGTAGCGGAGGGTCACGGGCTCGAGGGATGGCAGCTCCGCCTGCCAGGAGGCCACGCCGGTTCGCTGGAGAGGAACGGCCTCGCCGCGCTGGCTGAGGGCCATGCCCTCCAGCTGGCGCACATAGTCGCGGATCAGATAGGAGCCGGGGGTCCAGCCGGGCAGGGCCCAGCGCAAGTCATCGTGAGGAGGGTGCAGCGTCAGCTCCACCTCCACCAGGCGGGCCCGGGCTGAACGCAGATCGAGGCTGAAACAGGCTGCTGGAACTGCGCTCACCGCTGGCTGTGGATTCAGGCGCTCAGGCTCACCTGGGCAGTGGGGAGGTGCCGCTGGGCAGCGGCCAGGGCGCTGCTGGCCGCATAGCGACGGGTGATACGAGCCAGGAGCCCCTGCAGGTTCTGGCTGCGGCTGAGGCGCTGCAGGTCTCCCACCAGGGCCAGGGAGCCATCGGCCTGACGGCGCCAGCCCAGACAGTGCCCCGATCCGCAGCGCACCTGCAGGAGCACCGGCTCCCGCTCGCCGGCAAACCCCTCCAGGTGTCCCCCCCAGAGGGGCTGCAATCCGAGAGCCTCCAGGCTGGCCGCCAGCACGTCGGCGTCGTGCAGCACGGTGGGCAGGATGGAGAGATGGGACATGGACCGATGCCCGCTTTTCCAGACCCTAGCCACCCCGACTGCTCCGTCCAGTGGCCGTTGCCACAGCCCGGAGCCTCCGCCGCCGCCGGCCAACAGGACGAGCTGCGGCTGGCGGTGATGGCCTCGGGCAACGGCAGCAACTTCGAGGCGCTGGTGCGGGCCTGCCGGGCGGGCTGCCCTCGGGGCACAGTGGCATTGCTGGTGGTGAACAACCCTGGCTGTGCGGCGATCGCGCGGGCCGAGCGGCTCGGGGTGCCCTGGCAGATGCTGGATCACCGTGGCCAAGGCAGCCGGGAGGATCTCGACCGGGCCCTGATCGATCTGTTCCAGCGTCAGGCCATCGATCTGGTGGTGATGGCCGGCTGGATGCGGGTGGTAACGCCGGTGTTGATCGGCGCCTTTCCCGGGCGGCTGGTGAACATCCACCCCTCCCTGCTGCCCAGCTTCCGGGGCATGCACGCGGCGGCCCAGGCCCTGGAGGCCGGCGTCACCCTGGCGGGCTGCACCGCCCACCTGGTGACGGAGGAGGTGGATGCCGGCCAGATCCTGGTGCAGGCGGCGGTACCGGTGCTGGTGGACGACGACGTGGACAGCCTCAGCCAGCGCATCCAGCAGCAGGAGCATCGGATCCTGCCCCTGGCCGTGCAGCTGGCTGCCGAGCGGCTGGGCCTGACGGTGCCTCAGGGATAGAACGGTTGCAGGGGCAGTCCGGTGGTGGCCTCCAGCCCGGCCATCAGGTTGAGGCACTGCACCCCCTGGCCCGCCTGACCCTTCACCAGGTTGTCCACGGCGCCCATCACGATCAGCTGGCCGGTGCGTGGATCCACCTGCACCGAGTAGAGCGCCCGGTTGGTCTGGCGCACCCACTTGGTGGAGGGGTAGGTACCTACCGGCAACACGCTCACGCAGGGGGAATGGCGGTAGGCGGAGCGCAGCACGGTGGTGCAGTCCTCGGCGGTGAGGCCGGGATCCCGCAGCCGGCAATACACCGTGGCCAGTAGCCCACGCACCATCGGCATCAGGTGAGGGGTGAACTGCAACTGGATCTCCTGACCGGCCACCTGGCTGGCGATCTGTTCGATTTCGCTGGTGTGGCGGTGGCCCACCACGCCATAGGGGGCCACCGCCTCGGCCGCCTCGGCCAGCAGCAGGTTCTCCTTGGCGGCGCGCCCGCCGCCGCTGGTGCCGGTCTTGGCGTCGATCACGATCCCGCCCGCCTCCACCAGGCCCTGCTTGAGGAAGGGGAGCAGCCCCAGCAGGGATGCGGTTGGAAAGCAGCCAGGGGCGGCCACCAGCCGGGCGGACGCGATGGCGTCGGCGTACCACTCCGGCAACCCATACACGGCCTCGGCACAGAGCTCGGCATCTGCGCGCCCCAGTTCGTGGGCTTCGGCGGCATACACCTCCTGCCAGCGGCTCAAGCTGCGGTAGCGGTAGTCGGCCGAGAGGTCCACCACCCGCACGCCGCGCTCCAACAGGGGGGGCACCAGTTGGGCCGCCAGGCCATTGGGCAGGCTGAGCACCGCGAAGTCGGCGGCGGCGGCGATCGCATCCGGCTCGGGCACCTGCACCACCGGGTCGTCCGCCAGGGGCAGAAAGGGGGTGAGTTCACTCCAGCGCTTGCCGCTGCTGCGCTCCCCACCCAGGAAGGTCACCCGCAGGTGGGGGTGCCCCTGGAGCAGGCGCAGGGTCTGGAGCCCCCCGTAGCCACTGGCGCCGATCACGGCGACGCGCTGACTGGTGAGGGAGCTGGCCATGGCCCGTGTTCACACGTGCTGGGCTTTATAAAGGATGATTGAGCTCCGGCCTTCTGGCCCGTGCTACAGCCTGTGCCGCCGTTGACATCCCTGGGTGATCCGTTCCTCGACAGCACGGCCAAAGGGGCCAGCAAGCCGGCTCCTGATCCCAGCCTGAATCCGGATGAGGATCGCGACAGGGACAGGATCCGCTTCGATGCCATTGCCGATGCCCTGGCCGCCATCCGCAACGGCGAGTCGATCGTGGTGGTCGACGACGAAAACCGGGAAAACGAGGGCGACCTGATCTGTGCGGCCCAATTCGCCACGCCGGAGCAGATCAACTTCATGGCCACCGCGGCCCGAGGCCTGATCTGCCTGGCCATGGAGGGGGAGCGGCTCGATACCCTCGATCTGCCGCTGATGGTGGATCGCAACACCGATGAAAACCAGACCGCCTTCACCGTGAGCGTGGATGCGGGGCCGGAAAACGGTGTGAGCACCGGCATCTCCGCCGAGGACCGGGCCCGCACCATCCAGGTGGCCATCCACCCCCACACCCGGCCGGCCGACCTGCGGCGCCCCGGCCACATCTTTCCCCTGCGGGCGCGCCAGGGGGGCGTGCTCAAGCGGGCCGGCCACACCGAAGCTGCCGTGGATCTGGCCCGGCTGGCGGGGCTCTATCCGGCCGGGGTGATCTGCGAGATCCAGAACGCTGATGGCTCGATGGCCCGGTTGCCCCAGCTGGCCAGCTACGCCAGGCAGCACGGCCTGCGGCTGATCTCCATCGCCGATCTGATCCGCTATAGGCTGGACACCGAGCGCTTCGTGCGCCGGCAGGCGGAAGCCAGCCTGCCCAGCGCCTTCGGCACGTTCCGGGCCATCGGCTATCGCAACGAACTCGATGGCAGCGAGCACGTGGCCATCATCAAGGGGGAGCCCCAGAAGGCCACGGCCCCTGTGTTGGTGCGGGTGCACAGCGAGTGCCTCACCGGCGATGCCTTCGGCTCCCTGCGCTGCGACTGCCGGCCCCAGCTGGAGGCGGCCCTGCGCATGATCGAGGCCGCCGGCGAAGGGGTGGTGGTGTACCTGCGCCAGGAAGGGCGCGGCATCGGCCTGATCAACAAGCTCAAGGCCTACAGCCTGCAGGATGGCGGCCTCGACACGGTGGAGGCCAACGAGCGTCTCGGCTTCCCCGCCGATCTGCGCAACTACGGGGTGGGCGCCCAGATCCTCAGCGACCTGGGCGTGCATCGCCTGCGCCTGATCACCAACAACCCCCGCAAGATCGCTGGTTTGGGGGGCTATGGATTACAGGTGGAAGACCGGGTGCCGCTGGTGATGGATCCTGGACAGCACAACGCTGCCTACTTGGCCGTCAAGCGGTCAAAGCTTGGGCACCTGATGGGAGATGGGCCCAGCTGTCCGATCGGCGGGCCTTCAGTGGTGCTGGCCTGGCATGGCCAGATGGGCGAGCAGGAGCTGGCGGAACGGCGCCAGGCCCTGCAGGCCTGGGCGCTTGAGCAGGAGCTGCGAATGGAGGCGGAACCGGAGGTGCGCCTGCTGGCCCTGCTCAACAGTCCCCAGCACACGGTGCTGCTGAGCGGTCTGGATAACGAGGACTGCTCCAGCGCTGCCGTGGGGCAGGCCATCGCCCAACTGGCCCGCTGGCCCGGCACCCAGCGCCTGAGCCTGATGCTGGCCCCGGCCATGGAACAGAGCAGCCATCCGCGGGCTGATCTGGAGCCCGAGCAGCGCCCCCTGGCGGAGATCCAGGCTGGTGCCGGGCTGGCGGGGCTGCGCCTGGGGGCGGGGTCCTTCCTGGTGTGGCGCTGACCCGCGGGGCTGGGGACTGGAGCGATCCTCAGTCGAGGATCGTCACCTTGCTGATGCGGCTGCCGTTCTTGAGCGCGAGCACTACGTCCATGTTGCCGGTGAGGCCAAACACGGTGTGCATGCCGTCGAGGTGGGACTGGGCCTCATGGCAGATGTAGAACTGCGAGCCGCCGGTGTTGCGCCCGGCGTGGGCCATGGCCAGCGTGCCGGCCTGATGCTTCTGGCTGTTGATCTCGCAATCGATCTGATAGCCAGGACCGCTGGTGCCGGCCATGCCACGGGAGCCCTCACGGCTGTTGGGGCATCCCCCCTGGGCCATGAAGCCGGGGATCACCCGGTGGAAGGCCAGACCGTCGTAGAAGCCGTCCTTGGCCAGCTTCACGAAATTGGCCACGGTGTTGGGGGCGTCGGCGTCGAACAGCTCCAGTTCGATCGTGCCGGCTTCGGTCTCCATCAGGGCTTTGGTCACAGGCTGGGGCAGTTCAAAAGCAGACTGTATGGGGCCGTGCTGAAAATGGAGCGTCGCACCGCCCTGCCGCCGCTTCGATGAGCACTGCCGCAACGTCACCCGCCTCCGCACCCGATCTGAGTCAGGCCCGCCTGGGTGTGCTCGGCGGCAGTGGGCTCTACGCCATGGATGGCCTGGAGGAGGTGCGCGAAATCAGCGTGGACACTCCTTTCGGCTCACCGTCCGACAGCCTGCGCCTGGGCCAGATCGGTGACCTTGAGGTGGTGTTCCTGGCCCGCCATGGTCGCCATCACAGCTACACCCCCAGCGAGGTGCCCTACCGGGCCAACCTCTGGGCCCTGCGTTCCCTGGGCGTGCGCTGGATCCTGTCGGTCTCGGCCGTGGGCTCTTTGCAGGAACAGCTCAGACCCCTGGACATGCTGGTGCCGGACCAGTTCATCGATCGCACCCACCAGCGGCCGCTCACGTTTTTCAATGCGGGGGTGGTGGCCCACGTGACCCATGCCGATCCCTTCTGCCCCACCCTCAGCCGTCTGCTCGCCGACGTGGGCGAAAGCCTGATGCCAGAGGGCCGCAACCTGTACCGCGGCGGCACCTACCTGTGCATGGAGGGCCCCGCCTTCTCCACCCGGGCTGAATCGGAGCTCTATCGCAGCTGGGGCTGCAGTGTGATCGGCATGACCAACCACACCGAGGCCCGCCTCGCCCGGGAAGCCGAGATGGCCTACGCCACGTTGGCGATGGTCACCGACTACGACTGCTGGCACCAGGAGCACGCCTCGGTGACCGTGGAGATGGTGATTGAAAACCTGCGCAGCAATGCCAGCCTGGCCCAGGAGATCGTGCGCACGGCCGCCGAGCGGATCGGCGCCCAGCGGCCAGCCAGTGGATCCCACCGCGCCCTGCGCCATGCCCTGATGACCCCGAAGGAAGCGGTGCCGGCGGCCACCCGCAGGCGGGTGGATCTGTTCACCGCTCCCTATTGGGGTGCGCTGGACGCCGGCAGCTAGAGACGCAGGCTGCCACCGCTCGCCTGCAAGGCAGCACGCAGGCTGGGGCCGTGGTCGATCAGGATCTGACCCGCCGCATTCGCGGAGAGGCCGCTGGCTGCCATCAGCAGGGCCAGCTTCACCGAACCCCTGGCCTCCTCGAGCAGCAGGGCCGCCTGTTGGCGGGTCACACCGGCCAGATCACAGAGGATGCGCAGGGCCCTGTCCTCCAGCTTGCTGTTGGTGACCGCCACATCCACCATGCGGTTGCCGTACACCTTGCCCAGCTTCACCATCACCCCGGTGGAGAGGATGTTGAGGGCCATCTTGGTAGCGGTGCCCGCCTTCAACCGGGTGGAGCCGGTGAGCAGCTCGGGGCCAGTTAGCAGGCGGATGTCGATGTCACAGGGCATGGGCGCCTGCTCGGCAGGCACGCAGGCCATGGCGACGGCCAGGCCCCCCAGCCCGCGGGCATGGCTCAGGCCGCCGAGCACGTAGGGGGTGGTACCGCCGGCGGCGATCCCCACAAGGCAGTCGCCAGGGGCGAACCCGGCCCGCTCCAGATCCTCGCGGCCGGCCTCGCGCAGATCCTCCAGACCCTCGGAGCTGCGCAGCAGCGCCGCTGCTCCTCCGGCCAGCACGCCCTGCACCAGGCTGGGATCACTGCAGAAGGTGGGCGGGCACTCCGCCGCATCGAGCACGCCGAGACGACCCGAGGTCCCCGCCCCCAGGTAGAAGAGGCGGCCCCCAGCCGCCAGCCGTGCGGCAATCGCGTCCACCGCAGCGGTAAGCTGGGGGGTCGCGGCAGCCACTGCCCGCTGGGGCTCGAGATCATTGCGGCAGAAGAGATCCACCAGATCGGCCGTGGGCAGGGCATCGAGCTGGGCGCTGAGAGGGTTGGCCTGCTCGGTGAGCAGGTGGCCCCGATCCACCCCCTGCCCGGGATTGGAGAGGGTCACAGCAGGCCCTCCAGCTGACGGCGAAAGGCCTCCAGTTCCGGGTCCGGCGACTGCTGCTGCTCGAGGGCTGCCACAGGGTCGGGCTGCTCCTGCCAGAGGCTCACGTCCATGTTGCGTTCCGGCGGGGCGATCAACAGCCGGTCTTCTGCGGTCTCGGGCAGGAAGCCACTGGGTATGAAGCGGGCTTCATAGCCGGTCTGGTTGCAGAAGAGCTCCATCTCCTGGCGGTCGAGGCGTTCCACCGTGGGTACGGGAAAGTCCTGGGCCTCCAGCAGGCCGGCGTAGCGCTCGGCGTCGTCCTGGTCTTCGAACAGCAGCACCACGGTGCGGCCATTGAGCTCCAGGGAATGGATCCCCTCCTGGTCAGACCCGGCATCGAACAGGAGCACGTGAACCGGCATCAGGACGCGTTCAATCAGAGAACAACGACCCCAGTTTCTCACTGCTGCCAAGCCTGACGACTGCCCAGCCTCACTGCTGCCGAACTCACTGCTGTTCATTGGCCAGCTCCTGGAGACGCCGGTAGAGGGCGAGTTCAGCTTCGGAGGGCTGGTCAGGCACCACGATGCGCAGCTCCACCAGCTGGTCACCCCGCTGCCCGCCCCTGGCCAGCCCGCGTCCCCGCAGGCGCAGCAGGCGGCCGCTGGAAGAACCCGCCGGCACGTGCAGTTTCACCGCACCCTGCAGGGTGGGCACCACAACCCTGCAGCCGAGAGCGGCTTCGGCGGGGCTGAGATCAAGGGTGTAGAGCACCCGCAGACCATCCACCCGCAGGCCCTCGGCGGTGATCACCCGCAGCTGGAGGAAGTGGTCGCCACCCCCGGGGGCGAGGCCGGCGAGCCGCAGTCGCCAGCCGTCGCCGGCCAAAGGCGGAGTCCACACCTCCACCACCAGGCCATCGGGCAGGTCCAGTTCCACGCGACTGCCCTCCAGCGCCTGCTCTGGAGTGAGCTCCACCAGGGTCTCGAGAACGTCGATGGCCTGGGTGGGGGGACGGCCGGGTTCGGCGGCGGTCACAGGGCCTGGCGACGGGCCCGGCGGGGGTGGTGCTTCAACCTTGCCCTCGCCCTCGTCGTCGCCCTCGCCGCCGTGTTGCCGGCCGTCCCGGTCCTGTTCAGCCTCGCGGCGGCGCCTGCCGAACAGTTGATCGAGGTAGAGCTCGAAGTCTGGAAAGCCGCTGGCGAAGGGGTCCTGCTGGGCACCTCCGCTCCGCTCCGGTTCACCGGCTTCCCAGGCGCGGCGGCGGCCCGGGTCGGAGAGCACCGCATAGGCCTCATTCACCTGCTTGAAACGCTCTTCGGCCACGGGGTCGTTGCCGTTGAGGTCGGGGTGCCAGCGCCGGGCCTGGGCGCGGAAGGCGCGCTTGAGGGCCGCAGCGTCCGCACCGGGATTGAGTCCCAGTACGGCCCAGTGATCCACTGTCCCTGGCATTGCTCCCGCCACCCTGGTCAGCGCTCAGCCCAGGGGTCGTCTTCAGCTGGCCTCAGGTCCTGGCTTCGGCGGGGCATTCGCGCGGAAGCAGCCGGAGCCGCCGATTCCGCAAAGCGGTCGTAGCGGTCGTCAGGATCATCGGCGCGGTCCTCCCGCCAGTCGGCGTCCGGCTCGTCCCGATCCAGCGCAGGCCAACGCTCCTGGCGGTAGGGCCGGTCCTCTTCGGCCTGGCGCCCGGAGGTGGAGGACCAGCGGTCGTCGCGCAGGCGCTCCTGTTCCCCCCAGCCACGGGAGGGAGCCGTTCCAGACCAGTCGCCCTGGCGGGACCAATCACCCTGGCGGGACCATGGGTCACTGGCGGGGCGGTTCCAGTCGTCCCAGTCGTCGTCATCGGCGAACAGCTCGTCCTTGAGCGATCCGAGCGTGTTCTTGAGCCCCTGCAGCGGTCCCTGGTCGGCCTTGCGCTCGCTGAGCAGGCGGCGGTTGAGGCCGAACAGGGCCTCCTGCAACTGGCCCACGGCCAGATCCAGCTCGCCCGGGTCGCTGTCACCCCGTTCCTCCAGGGCCAGCAGGTCCTGCACATCCCGCAGGGCCATCTCCACGGCCCGCTGCTGGCGCTCCGCCCCGTAGGGACCCAGCTCGAGACTGGCATCGCGCAGGCGCCGTTCGGACTGGGCCACCAGGGTGAGCGCGCGGTTGCGTCGATCGACCGCAGCCCGCTTGCGCCGGTCCTCTGCCGCCTTCTGCTCCGCCTCCTCAATCAGCCGGGCAATCTCCTCCTCACTGAGGTTGGAGCCGCCCTGGATGCTCACGCTCTGCTGGCGGCCGGTGGTGCGGTCCATGGCCGACACCTGCAGCAGGCCGTTGGCGTCGATGTCGAACGACACCTGCACCTGGGGCACCCCACGGGGGGCCGGCGGGATGCCGGAGAGCCGGAAACGGCCCAGGCTCTTGTTGTCGCTGGCCATCTGCCGCTCCCCCTGGAGCACATGCACCTCCACCGAGCTCTGGTTGGGGGTGGAGGTGCTGAACACGTCGCTGCGCCGCACCGGAATGGCCGTGTTGCGGGGAATCAGCACCTTCATCACCCCGCCGATCGTCTCAAGCCCAAGGGAGAGGGGGGTGACGTCGTTGAGCATCAGGTCGCGCAACTCGCCGGTGAGGATGCCGGCCTGCACCGCGGCGCCGATCGCCACCACCTCGTCGGGATTCACCGTCTGGCAGGGATCGCGGGGCACCAGGGTGCGCACCATCTCCTGCACCATCGGCATGCGGGTGGCGCCGCCCACGAGCACCACGTCGTCGATGTCATCGGCCGCGAGGCCGGCATCGCGCAGGGCCCGTTGCACCGGGCGCAGCAGGCGGTCGAGCAGGTCGGGGCAGAGGCTCTCGAAGGTACGCCGCTCCAGGGTGGTCTCGATGTGCAGCGGTCCCTCGCCGCCGGTGGCGATGAAGGGCAGGGAGATCGGCGTGCTCTGCACGCCGCTGAGCTCGATCTTGGCCTTCTCGGCAGCCTCGGTGAGCCGCTGCAGGGCCTGGCGGTCGCGGCGCAGGTCGAGGCCGTGCTCCTTCTGGAAGGCATCGGCGAGCCAGTCCACGATCCGCCGATCCCAGTCGTTGCCGCCCAGCTGGGTATCGCCGCTGGTGGCCTTCACGTCAAACACACCCTGGGCAATGCGCAGGATCGACACGTCGAAGGTGCCGCCGCCCAGGTCGAACACCAGCACCCGCTTGGCCGCGCTGCGGTCGAAGCCATAGGCCAGGGCCGCAGCCGTGGGCTCGTTGAGGATGCGCTCCACGCTGATGCCTGCCAGCCGGCCCGCGTCGCGGGTGGCCTGGCGTTGAGCGTCATTGAAGTAGGCGGGCACCGTCACCACGGCGGCCTCCACGGCCTCACCGAGGTAGGTGGAGGCATCGTCGCAGAGCTTGCGCAGGATGCTGGCCACCAGCTCCTCCGGCGCATATTCCCGCTCGGTGGCAGGGCACACCACCCGCACATTGCCCTGGTCGTTGGCGCGCACGGTGTAGGGCACGCCGAGGCTGCCGTCGTCGAGCTCCCCCCACTGGCGGCCCACGAAGCGCTTGAGGTTAGCGAAGGTGTTGCGGGGATTGAGCACCAGCTGGCGGCGCGCCAGCTGGCCCACCAGCAGCTCCTGGTCGCGGCTGAAGCCCACCACCGATGGGGTGGTGCGCCCGCCCTCGGCACTGGCGATCACCTGGGGGCGTCCCCCCTCGAGCACCGCCACCACGGAGTTGGTTGTGCCGAGGTCGATGCCGACGATGCGCCCCATGGACTGTTCTGGAGTCGTGAACCGCGCGGCGGCCCCAAGTTACCGGTCCATTGGACGTTAATCGCCGCTTAAACCGAAAGGCAGGTGGTGGTTCGTAAATTCCAAGTGGCCTGGCCCTTTGCACGCCTTTTCTGCATGACGACGGATTTCCGATCAGCCGCGAAAGCCGATGCGTTCACGCTCCGTCGTCGTCCCCCCTCTGAGAAGATGGTGGACCTTGGCTTCCGCCAGCTCAGCCTGGCCCTGGCCTCGGTGGTGGCGATCGTGCTGCTGGGCATTTTCCTGGTGGTGTTCCAGGGGTCTCAGGAAGCGATCCGCGAGTTCGGGTTGAAGTTCCTCACCACATCGGCCTGGGATCCCGTCAACAACGAGTACGGGGCCTTCACGGCGATCTATGGAACGTTGGTGACTGCTCTGCTGTCACTGTTGTTCGCCATCCCCCTCGGTCTGGGCACGGCGATCCTGATCACCGAGGACATGCTGCCCCGTGGTCTGCGCGACGGCATCGGCCTGATGGTGGAACTGCTGGCCGCCATCCCCTCAGTGGTCCTCGGTCTCTGGGCGATCTTCGTGATGGAGCCTGCACTGAGGCCAGTGCTCCAGTTTCTGCATCAGATCCTGGGCTGGTCTCCGTTGTTCAACACCATCCCACAGGGTCCCGGCATGGCCCCCGCCATCCTCATCCTCGTTGTGATGGTGTTGCCCATCATCACAGCCATCTCCAGGGACGCTCTCAATCAGGTGCCGATCGAACTCCGGCAGGGTGCCTATGGCGTGGGTACCACCCGCTGGGGAGCCATCAGCAGCGTGATCGTGCCCGCGGCCATCTCCGCCATCACCGGTGGCGTGATGCTGGCCCTGGGCAGGGCGATGGGCGAAACGATGGCTGTGACCATGATCATCGGCAATGCCATGAACTTCAGCACCTCCCTGCTGGCCCCTGGAAACACCATTGCCTCGATGTTGGCCAACCAGTTCGGCGAGGCTGATGGCATCCAGGTCTCGGCGCTGATGTATGCGGCCTTGATTCTGATGATTTTGACTTTTGCGGTAAATATCTTGGCTCAATGGGTGGTGCGCCGCCTCAGCCTGCGCTACTGAATCTGCCATCTGATCCAGCCATGAGATCCATCGAAGGTAACGCCATGCAATCCTCCGCTACTGCTCACGCTTCTCTGTTTGAACGTCGGTCCCTCAGTTTCGACCCCACACTGAAGCGCAATCGCATTAACAGGCTCTGCACGGCCATTGCGTCCACCTTTGCCGGAATCGCCATTCTGCCGTTGTTTCTGGTGCTGGCCTATGTGCTGTACAAGGGTGCGTCACTCCTGAGCATCTCCCTGTTCACCCAGTTGCCTCCACCCCCTGGCCTGGATGGAGGCGGTATCGGTAATGCGGTGATCGGAACGATCATCGTCACCCTGATCGCCTCCCTGATTGCTATTCCCATCGGCGTGGGTGGTGGTGTTTATCTCAACGAATACTCCCAGCGCGGCTGGTTCTCCCAGTTTGTGACCTTCGGCAATGACGTACTAGCGGGCGTGCCCTCCATCATCTCCGGTGTGTTCGTATACGGGGTGGTGGTCGCCACCCGCATCTTCTTCAACCAGAGCTACAGCGCCGTTGCCGGCGGCATAGCCCTCGCTGTGCTGATGCTGCCCACGGTGATCAAGACCACCTATGAAGGTCTGAAACTGGTTCCCCAGGAGCTCCGCTGGGGTGCCTACGGGGTGGGAGCTTCCAAATTCGTCACCATCACCAGTATCACCCTGCCGGCGGCCTTCACACCCATCGCCACGGGGATCGTGCTGGCCATCGCCCGCGCTGCCGGCGAAACGGCACCTCTGATCTTTACGGCCCTCTTCTCTCCCTTCTGGCCTGAAGGTCTGTTCAATCCGATCGCCACCATGTCGGTGTTGATCTTCAACTTCGCCATCATGCCCTACGAGGCTCAGAACGCCTTAGCTTGGGCCGCTTCATTTGTGTTGGTGATGATGATTCTCGCTGCCAACCTTCTGGCTCGCTGGATCAGCAAGGTGGCCAAAAAGACCTGATATCTCAACCTTTTCCATCCCATCAGCACGTTCTCTTCTACTCCATCCGGCCATGACCCAAGCCACCTCCCCCGCCATCAACAGCAACGACGTCTGCATGTCCCTGCAGAACGTCACGATTTCCTACGGCAGCTTTGAGGCCGTCAAGAATGTCTACATGGACATCCCGAGCGGTAAGGTCACCGCCTTCATCGGACCATCCGGCTGCGGCAAGTCCACTGTTCTGCGGGCCCTCAACCGCATGAACGACCTGATCCCCGGTTGCGGGCTCAAGGGCCGGGTGGTGTTCGACGGTGTCGATCTCTACGAGCGCAACGTGGACCCCGTGGAGGTGCGCCGGCGGATTGGCATGGTGTTTCAGAAACCGAATCCCTTCCCCAAGAGCATCTACGAGAACATTGCCTTCGGGGCCAGGATCAACGGCTACAAGGGTGATATGGATGAACTGGTGGAGCGTTCCCTGCGCAAGGCTGCCGTGTGGGATGAATGCAAGGACAAACTGAAGGAGAGTGGCTTTGCCCTCTCCGGTGGTCAGCAGCAGCGTCTCTGCATCGCCCGGGCGATCGCCACGGAGCCTGAGGTGATTCTGATGGACGAACCCTGCTCAGCCCTAGACCCGATCTCCACCCTCAAGATTGAGGAGACGATGCATGAGCTCAAGCGCAGTTACACGATCATCATCGTGACCCACAACATGCAGCAGGCTGTGCGGGTTGCCGACATGACCGCCTTCTTCAACGCCGAGGCTGTCGAAGGTGGTAGCGGCAAGGTGGGCTACTTGGTCGAGTTCAACGACACCGAGCGCATCTTCAATGCCCCCGGTCAGCAGGCAACCCAGGACTACGTCACCGGACGCTTCGGCTGATCCCCTGACTTTGCCTGGCAGTGGCGGCAGCGGCTGGTAGTGCCTGGAGATCACCCCCCCGGCCAGTGGCCGCGGGGGCTAGAGCTCTTTGTTTTTCAGTCCTGCCATGCTCCGTATGAACGACAAAAAAACCGGCCCAAGGGCCGGTGATTGAGCGGAGAGGGAGGGATTCGAACCCTCGATAGAGTTGCCCCTATACAGCATTTCCAGTGCTGCGCCTTCGACCACTCGGCCACCTCTCCAGCGGCAAAATGGGGCAACGTGATGGCAATGTAGCAGTCAACCTCTCGCACGAGCTCCGCTGAGTTCGCCGTCTGCCATGACGCGTCGCTTTCCGATCACGGTGCACTGGCGCCAGACCGGACGGGTGATCACCCATGAGGTACCGGAAGGCGAAACCATCCTGCGCAGCTTCGAGCAGCAGGGCGATCCCCTGCCCTTCAGCTGCCGCAACGGCTGTTGCACCGCCTGTGCCGTACGTGTGCTGAAGGGATCGATCGACCAGCGCGAAGCCCTTGGCCTGTCCAAGGATCTGCGCCAGCAGGGCTACGGCCTGCTCTGCGTGGCCCGGGCCACCGGTCCGCTCGAGGTGGAGACCCAGGATGAAGACGAGGTCTACGACCTGCAGTTCGGCCGCTTCTTCGGGCGGGGTCGGGTGCGGCCAGGCCTGCCGATCGAGGAGGACTGAGCAACCCCCAGCCAGCCCTGGCCCATCCTGTTCAGACAGCCCCAGCCCCTGCAGACCATGAGCCTTTCCCCCAGCCCCGTGGACCCATCGGCGCCCCCCTGCGGCCCCCGCCTCTGCACCCAGGCCCTGGCTGGTTCAGGCCTGTCGCTGGAGCGCATGGAGCGGCTTCTGGATGTGGCACGGCGGGCAGCAGAGGCAGGGGGCGTTCAGCTCAAGGCCCACTTCGGACGGCTGGAGCAGGTGCGTGAGAAGGGCCGCAACGGCGACCTGGTGACCGAGGCCGACCTGGCCGCCGAGGCGGCCGTGCTGAGATTGCTGCAGGCCGAAACCCCGGAGATCGGTGTGCTGGCCGAGGAGAGCGGCCGACGGCCCGCCGAGGGCGCTCTGGAGTGGTGTGTCGATCCCCTGGATGGCACCACCAACTACGCCCACGGCTTTCCGGTGTATGCCACCTCGGTGGGGCTCACCTGGCAGGGAATTCCCCTGTTGGGGGCCCTGGCGCTGCCCGCCTTCGACGAGCTCTTCTGGGCCGCGCCCGGCCTGGGCAGCTGGTGCAACGACCGCCGACTGGCGGTGAGTGGTTGCCGCCAGCTGGCCGACGCCCTGCTGGCCACCGGTTTCGCCTACGACCGCCAGCAACGGCTGGACAACAACTACGCCGAGTTCGCCTGGTTCACCCATCGCACCCACGGCGTCCGCCGGGCCGGGGCGGCGGCGGTGGATCTGGCCTTTGTGGCCAGTGGCAAGGTGGATGGGTACTGGGAACGGGGCCTGGCTCCCTGGGATCTGGCGGCAGGCCTGGTGCTGGTGGAGGAGGCCGGCGGAGTGGTGACCGGCTACGACGGTTCCCCCGCTGACCTGGCCAGCGGCAGGGTGGTGGCGGCTGGCCCAGGCCTGCACGGGCAGCTGCTCAGCGGCCTGGCGGCCTGCCGGCCCCTGGCCGGCAGCAGCTACGGCGCCCCCGAACTCGACAGCGGCACCAGCACCCCGGTCGCTCCATAGGATCTGGGAACCGGATCTCATCCCGCGCCTCCATGGCTCTGCAACCTGCTGCCGGCGCCAGGGATCTCAATCCCCGTGAGGTGGAACAGAACCGCGCGATCTGTGCGGCCCTGGCGGAGGTGTATCGCCTCTGGGGCTATCAGCAGGTGGATCCCCCCAGCGTGGAGCGCGTGGACACCCTGGAGGCCGGTGGAGGCATCGATGGACGGGAGCTGGTGCTGCTGGCCAGCGAGGAGAGGCTTGGGCTGCGGCCGGAACTCACCGCTTCGATCGCCAGGGCGGCCAGCACCCGCATGGCCCAGCGTCCCAGGCCGCTGCGGCTGTGGACCAACGGAACGATCTTTCGCAGCAGCACCGGCGACAGCGGTCAGCAACGCATTCACGAACAGCTGCAGAGCGGCGTGGAGTTGCTGGGGGAGCGCAGCGCCGCGGCGGACGTGGAACTGATCAGCCTGCTCCTGGCCGCTGCCGCGAAGCTCGAGCTGGCGGCCCACACCCCCCAGTTGCTGATCGGTCACCACGGGCTGCTCACGGCCCTGCTGACGGATGTGCCTGACACCCACAAGGCCGCGACGCGCAGGGCCCTCACGGGATTTGACCCCCTGGCGCTGGAGGCGATTCCGCTCCCTGAACCGCAGCAGCAGCGCCTGCGGGCGGTGATGCGCCTGCGTGGGGGGGCCAGCGAGGTGCTCTATGCCCTGGAGCAATGGCTGGGACCGGTTCCGCTGCTGGCGGATCTGCAGCTGATCCTCGCCGCCGTGGCCCCGGCTGCTGAGCGGGGTGGTGTGAAGCTGCGGCTCGACCCCACATTCCAACCCCATTTCGCCCTCTACGACGGCCTGGTGCTGAAGCTGGTGTGCCGGGGAGAGCAGGCGCCGCTGGCGATCGCCAGCGGTGGCCGCTACGACGCCCTGGTGGGTCGCTTCAATTCCGGAGACAGCTCGGCAGCGGGTGTGGGCTTCGGGTTCGACGTGGAGGCCCTGCGGGAGCTGCTCGGCCATGGCTGGCGGCTGGACCGCACGGCTGCCCCCGTGCTGGTGAGCTACGCCGCCGGCAGCGGTGTGGTGGCTGCCCTGGAGATTCAGCAACGGCTGCACCGCGAAGGGGTGATCGCCGAGCTCCATCCCGATCCCCTGGCCAGCCAGGAACGGGCGGACGCCATCGCCAGCGAGCGGGGGTGCTCCCGTGCCGTCTGGCTGGGTTCCTAAAGTTCAGGTTGTCATCAACCCACCGTGGCCCACACGATCGTCTCCAACGTCTGCGAAGGCGTCGCTGATTGCGTCGATGCCTGCCCGGTGGCCTGCATCCACCCTGGGCAGGGGGCCAACAGCAAGGGCACGGGCTTCTACTGGATCGACTTCGACACCTGCATTGACTGCGGCATCTGCCTGCAGGTGTGTCCTGTGGAAGGGGCGATCCTGCCCGAGGAGCGCCCCGATCTGCAGAAGGCGCGATGAAGACCGGCCGCGCCGACCGGCCAACCCGCGTCTGCGCCGTGTGCGGTCGCCCGTTTCAATGGCGGCGCAAATGGAAGGACGTCTGGCAGGACGTGCGTTACTGCTCCGAGCGCTGCCGCCGCCGCCGCAACAGCGCCTCCCATGGGCGGGAGCCTGAGGCACACCATTCACCAGCTCCTTCACCTGGTTCAGATCTGCCTGAAGTCTTCGAGCTGAACTTTTCCACAGTGCTTGAAGGGCCCCATGGCCAGCTGAATCTCCCAATCAGCTGGTTCTGCCGATGCTCGAGCTCCCTGGGATCGATCCCAGCAGATCTGCTTAACAATTCGACCCATTGCGCAAACCTCAACGGGCAGAGGGATTGTGTCCATTGCGAACTCCCTTCGCTGGGTCCTTTTGCGATGACTGCCCAGGATCTGTTCGTCTGCCTGACGTTGCCCCAGCGGCAGGGACCAGACGTGTGGGAAACCTGTGGAGAACGCCCTCACAGGCAGCGGGGCGTGAGCACGGCCAGCCGGTTGGCCTGGAATGGATTGAGGTTGTCGTCGCTCACCAGCACCAGCACCGCTCGACCATCCGCCAGAACAGGACCAGCGGTCAGACCCTCCCAGTTATCGGGCTCCAGACCGATCGCCAGCAGATCCCAGCTGACCAATGGGGCCGCCGGGCGGGCCTGGCCCGGGGTGGGCATCGGATAGAGGGCCAGGCGGATCTGCCAGCGGTCGGGAACCTGGAAGCGCCGCAACAGGCCAAGCAGGCGCCCACCCGGCTGTACCACCAGCAGTTCGGTCAGTCCCCAGCCATCGCCATGGGGCAGGAGCAGGGCCCCCTGGGGAAGGGGAGAGGGGGCCCTGCGCAGGGGATCCTGGCCGGGCTGCCACTGCCAGCGCAGCAATCGCACGTGGCGGGGGGGATCCTGGAGCAGGGGCCGCTCGGCGGCCATCAGCAGGAAAGGACGGCCATCGGCCTGGTGGCCCAGGGCCAGGGACTCCGGACCGGCGTTGCTGTCCAGGCCCCGATCGGGCCCAGGTTGCCAGTCGGCAGGCAGATCCACGCTCTGGAGCAGGCGACCCGATCGGGCGTCAAAACGGAGGAGCTCGGCAGGTCTGGTGGGGGTGCGGCGTCCTTCGCTGGCCACCCAGAGCTGGCCCTCCAGCTGCACCAGCCCCTCCCCATCCAGCGGCTGCCGCTGCAAGGCCAGGCTGCCGGCGAACCGGGGTGGAGGCCCGCCAGCCAGAGCGGCCGTGAGGCCAGTCCAATGGCTCAGCGAGCCCTGCGGGAGGTCGCTGAGCAGCCAAAGACGATCACTGGCGGCCGCAAAGGCGGCGGCGGAGAGCCCGCCGATCCGCTGCCCATCGGCAGCTCTCCTCGGCAGCTCCAGCTGCTGCTGCAGCTCCCAGGTGGCGGGAATGGAACAGGGAAGTTCCAGGGCGCGGGCCCCACGGCCTGGCCAGCCAAGCAGCACTGCCAGGGCCCCCGCGATGCAGGGGAGCTGCCTCAGCACCGGCGCAGGCACTCGTGGCGCGACGACAGCCAGGCACCGCTGCCGTCGTAACAGCGGATCAACCGCTCCAGCCGATCCGGTGCCAGCAGCCAGCCAGCCTCCACCGTGAACGCCTGGCGGTGGCTCACCTGGTCTGGCCTACGGCAATAGCCACCATCCGCCAGACACACCACGTCGTTCAGATCAGCGGGGGAGAAGGTGCTGGCGCAGCTTTGCCGGTCGGCTTCCGGCCAGTCGGCCGTCACCGTGGCGGCCTCACCCTCCCAGGAGCCCAGCAGCTGATCGGCCCGCAGGGGGGGGCGCTCAACCGCCTCGGAGCCCAGGCGGAACTCGCGGATCAGCACCAGCTGGTCAGCCTGCCCGGAAGCGTCAAAGAGCTGCACCAGCCGATGGCGGCGGTCACCGGCCACAAAGCCAGTCTCCACGCCGAAGGTGCTGCCAGGCGCCACCTGCATCGTGCCCTTGCTGAAGGCGCCGGAGTCGAAGAACACCACCTGGCGGCCCAGGCTGCGGTAGTCCTGCTGGTGATCACTGCTGGGGGCACCATCGCGACCCTCCGGCCCGTAACGGCGCAGGCGGAAACGCACCAGGCGGCCCTCCTCGGCGCTCTGCAGGCTGAGCAGGGAGGGGGTTTCACTGAGCAGCTCGCCGGCAGGGGTGAGGCCGGCGAAGGATCCCTGCCATTCCCCCTCGTTTTGCAGGAAGTTCTGCCACTGGCTGGCCATCAGGGGCAAGGTGCGGGGCGGATGGCAGGGATCGTAGGCAGCTGGCCTGCTGCCGGGGCTGGGGTCGGTTTCCTGCCCAAGGCTCCCCCTTGGCGGAAGGGACCCGCCCGGGGGAGCCTTGGACAAACATTGCACGTAAACCAGTGGTGCTGCAGGCCGAGCAGGGTCAGATCCAGATCCACACCGAGAACATCTTCCCGATCATCAAGAAGGCCGTCTACAGCGGCCACGAGGTGTTCCTGCGGGAGCTGGTGAGCAACGGCGTGGATGCCATCAGCAAGCGCCGGATGGCGGCGATGGCCGGCGACTGCAGCGAGGGCCCCGAAGGACTGATCAACATCCGCATCGACCGCGAGGCCAAGACGCTCACCATCTCGGACAACGGCATCGGCATGGACGCCGATGAGGTGAAGCGCTACATCAACCAGGTGGCCTTCTCCAGTGCCGAGGATTTCCTGGAGAAGTACAAGAGCGAGAGCGACGCGATCATCGGCCACTTCGGCCTGGGCTTCTACTCCAGCTTCATGGTTGCCAAGCAGGTGGAGCTGGTGACCCTCAGCGCCCGCGAGGGCAGCGAGGCGGTGCGCTGGAGCTGCGATGGCTCCCCCAACTTCAGCCTGGAAGCCGCCGAGCGCAGTGAACCCGGCACCGATGTGATCCTCCATCTGATGGAGGAGGAAGAGGAATACATCGAGCCGGCCCGCATCCGCACCCTGATCACGACCTACTGCGACTTCCTGCCGGTGGCGGTGCAGCTGGAGGGCGAAACGGTGAACAAGCGCGAGTCGGCCTGGCGCAAGAGCCCGAGGGATCTCAGCGACAACGACTACATCGAGCTCTACCGCTACCTCTACCCCTTCCAGGGCGACCCGCTGCTGTGGGTGCACCTCAACACCGACTATCCCTACAACCTGCAGGGCATCCTCTACTTCCCCAAGCTCACGGGCCGGGCCGACTGGGAGAAGGGCGAGATCAAGCTTTACTGCAACAACGTGTTCGTGAGCGACTCGATCAAGGAGGTGGTGCCCCGCTACCTGCTGCCCCTGCGCGGCGTGATCGATTCACCGGACATCCCGCTCAACGTGAGCCGTTCGGCCCTGCAGACCGACAGGCGCGTGCGCTCGATCGGTGGCTTCGTGGCCAAGAAGGTGGCCGATCGCCTCAAGCAGCTGCACCGCGATGAACCGAAGCGCTACGCCGAAATCTGGGAATCGCTGGCCCCGTTCATCAAGATCGGCGCGATGGAGGACGACAAGTTCGCCGACCAGGTGGCCGATCTGGTGCTGTTCGGGACGACTGCTTCTGCGAAGGAGGGCGAACCCGCCGAGGGTCAGAGCCTCGATCCGATCCCAGGCGCCGATGGCAAGGCCTTCACCACCCTGGCCGGGTATCGCTCGCGACTGGAGGCGGGCAACGACAAGCGCATCCTCTACTGCAGCGATGAAGCGGGCCAGGCCGGGCCACTGGCCCTGTGGAAGAGCCAGGGGGCCGAGGTGCTGCTGGCCGACACCTTCATCGACACCCAGTTCATCCCCTGGCTGGAGTACCGCCACGAGGATCTCAAGTTCCAGCGGGTCGACAGCGAACTCGACGACTCCCTGCAGGAGAAGGAGAGCGAGCTGGCCGATGCCGATGGCAAGGATGCCAGTGAGAAGGTGCGGGACCTGTTCAAGAAGGCCCTGGCCAACGACAAGATCACCATTCAGGTGCAGGCTCTGAAGGGCGAGAACGCCCCAGCAGCCCTGATCCTGCTCCCGGAGCAGATGCGCCGCCTCAACGACATGGGCGCCCTGATGGAGCAGCGGCTGCCGAGCCTGCCCGACCATCACGTGCTGGTGGTGAACCGCAGGCATCCTCTGGTGGAGGGACTGCTGAGGCTCTCCGCCGGCTCCGTGATCACCACCCCCGGCGGCGCCGCTGCCGGTTCCCCCAGCCAGCAGCTGGCCGATGACCTCAGCCGTCACCTCTATGAGCTGGCCCGGCTGGCGGTGGGTGGCCTGGAGCCCAATGAACTGGCCGGTTTCCAGCAGCGCAGCGCCGACGTGATGGGCCGGCTGATGGAGCGGGGACTGTGAACCGAGGTCCGGCCCAACGCGTTCGCAAGCGGGTTGCAAATCGGCTGGAAGCGTAAACTTTGCGCAAAACCAACGATCCCCTTACAGGCCGCGGCATGGGACTGCAGACCCTCGTGGTGGAAGACCAGCTGATGTTCCAGGAACTGCTGGTGGCCATGTTGCGCGGCCACCCTGGCCTGGCGGCCGTGACCACCGCGTCCACTGCCGCTGAGGGCATCGACTGCTGCTCAAGGATTCGCCCCGATCTGCTCATCCTCGACATCGCCCTGCCCGACGCCGAGGGCCTCACGGTGGCCAAGGCGCTGCAGGTGCTCAACCCGGCCGCCAAGGTGATCGTGCTCTCCAGCCATGCCAGCACCTTCCTCAGGCCACCGGTGCTGCGGGAGACGATCTGCGCGGTGATTGACAAGGCCCGGGCCTTTGAGGATCTGCTCAGGGAGATCGTGGCGATCACCGGCTGTGAGGGGGCTGAGCGTCCGGAGGATGAGCTCCCCCTCGATGCGCTTCAGCAGCTCACCCAGCGGGAACGCCAGGTGCTGGAACGTCTTGGCCGTGGCCAGAGCAACAAGGACATGGCGCTCGACCTCGATCTGTCCGTGCGCACGGTGGAGTCCCATCGGCGCAACATCGCCATCAAGCTGGGTTGCAGCGGGGCCCGGCTGATCCGCATCGCCACCTTGTTGCAGCAGCGCCCCGACTGGTGAGCAGCCGCCTGTCCAGGGTCGATTGATACACTCTTTCGGTGGGTGTTTTTGGTGCCCGCTTTCCATTCATCAGGTTGAAGGTCATGTCCCGGGTCTGCCAGCTCACCGGCAAGCGCGCCAACAACGGCATGGCCGTGTCCCACTCCCACGTGCGCACCAAGAAGCTGCAGCAGGTGAATCTGCAGGATCGGCGGCTGTGGTGGGCCGAGGGCAACCGCTTCGTGAAGCTGCGCGTGTCCACCAGAGCCCTGAAGACCATCCAGAAGAAAGGGCTGGGTGCCTATGCCCGCGAACTGGGCATCAACCTCGCCCGAATCTGAACGTGGCCCGATCCTGAACGGCCCACCATCGGAGTCCCTTCCCGCTCTGAATCTCGCCGATTCGGACGTCTTCATACCGCCTCAGTTGTGATGGATCGTCGCGCCTTTTTGCAGAGGTCCCTCACTGCTGCAGGGCCCCTCATCGTGGCGAGTCTTTCCCCGTTGCTGGCCCTGCCAAAGGCGGCAGAGGCTCTGGGTGGCACCCTTCCTGAGCTCGACCGGCCGGCCCCGCCATTTGAGCTGGCCGGCGTCCTGCCCCCTGGAGACCAGGGTCAGCTGTCCCTGGGCGAGCTGCTTGGCTCCTGGGTGGTGATCTATTTCTATCCCCGCGACTTCACCGGTGGTTGCACACTGGAAGCCCGCGGCTTTCAGCGGGACCTGGAGGCCTTCCAGGCTGCCGGTGCCGCCGTGGTGGGCATCAGTGCCGATGATCCCGATTCCCACGCCTCCTTCTGCTCGGAGGAGGGGCTCTCCTTTCCACTGCTGAGCGATCCCGGCGGGCAGGTGAGTCGGGCCTACGGCTCCTGGATCGCCCCATTTTCCCAGCGACATACCTTCCTGATCGACCCCGACGGCAACCTCCGATCCACCTGGGTGGCGGTGCGGCCCAGCGGCCATAGCCAGGAGGTTCTCGCCAGACTGCGGGAGCTGCAGCTCAGCCCAGGCAGCGGCTGAACAGCTCCGCATGGAGGCCACCGGCCTGGCGGAGCTGGGCCAGTCGCTCGGCTGAGGGGGGTTGATCCAGGCAGGCCTGCCAGGCCGCCAGCAGCTGATCACGAAGTGCCTGATCCCCCATCGGCTGATTCGGGGCCAGGGGATCGTTGCTGGGTTCTGCCAGGTCATGCACCGGACAGCCCAGGGCACGGGCCGCAGCCTGGACTTTGGGGTCGTAGCTGAGGGCCGCCACCGGCGCACCGCTCACCGCCGCCAGAATCAAGCCATGCAGCCGCATGGCCAGCACCAGCCCACTGCCCGCAAACAGCGCCATGGCCTCGGCCGGCGTCTGGGGCAACACCTCCCTGCTGCGGCTGCGGAGGCCCTCGGGCAGCAGGTTCTGCTCGCGGAGCTGTTCGAGCAGGCCCCTGTCCTGGCCGGCATGGAAGGGCACCCAGATCACCTCCCGATGCGGAGCCAGGCGATCGATGGCCTCAAGCCAGGGCCGCCAGGCGTGGCCCTGCAGTTGGGCCGTAGGACGGAAACAGAGCAGCAGCGGCCCCCCCTGCCCGTGCCAGGCCAGCGGCGGGAACGTCCAGACGGGATCACTGCCCACGCCGCTCTGCCAGGGCTGGGGGCTCCAGCCGAGCTCGCGGGCCAGTGCGGCCGAGGCGGAGTCGCGCCAGCTGCAGGCGGTGGAGCGCGCCAGCAGGGCCCTGACCAACAGGCGGCTGCGACGCCGCCGCAGGGGTCCCAGTCCCTGGGCCCAGAGCAGCACAGGCTTGCCCTGCAGCCGGGCCAGCAGGATCAGTGCTGCGTAATACAGCAGGCTCCGGAAACTGGTGCTGTCCTGCAGCAGGCTGCCGCCACCCAGAATCAGGGCCGTGGCCGAACCCAGGGCGCCGATCACCTCAGGCAGGCTGCCACGATCCACGCAGGCCACCCCGAAACGGCTGGCGACCAGCTGCTGATCGCGGGCCGTGGCGATGGGCTCGGCGTGGCGAGACAGCTGTTGCAGCAGCACCGCCAGCAGGGCATCGTCGCCAAGGTTGTGCTCGCCGTAGTAACCCACCAGCAGCGGTCGGCATGGGGTGGCGTAGGCAGCGGCAGGGGTTGGGGGCAAGAGAGCGGGTTTTCGTGATGGGACTATCGGGATCAGCCGTCGCCCGACCGGCCGGCGGGCGGGACGGACCGCTGCGGGCTCTCGGCCAACCAGGCCAGGCCAGTGGAGATCCCGAGCAGGATCAGCAGCAGGGCCAGCCAGGGGCGCGGCCGGAGCCCACGCAGGGAAGGCAGCAGGCTGCGTCGGGCGCCGCCATCCTCTCCCCGGCCGAGGGGACGACCGCAGCGGGCGCACACCATGCGTCCAGCCAACGACCGGTCTGCCTTCACAGCCCAGCTGCCGCAGTGGGGACAGGCCATGGTTCAGCTCGACGCAGAGGTGTAATAGCGCAGCGCGAGCTGCCAGAACGCTCGGCTGATCACCAGAGCGGCGCCCGCCACTGCCAGGCTGGCCAGGATCCAGTTGGCGCTGCCCCTGCCCAGGAGGGTCTCTGCCGGCACGGTGGTGAGAAAGGCCACGGGCAGAACCACGGTGAACAGCAGCCGCACCGTGGCGGGGAAGGCGCTCACCGGATAGCGGCCGGCACTCAGGGCAGCCCGCAGCACCTCGGTGGCGTTCCAGGTTTTCACGAACCAGATGGCGGTGGTGGCGATCACGAACCAGAGGGCATAGAGGGTGGTCGCGGCGGCCAACATCACCACCACCGTGGCCAGCACCTGCTGGGGTTGGAGGCCACCCTGATCAGCCCGGGCCGCCCAGCCCATCAAGCCCAGACCCAGGGCCACTTCCGGCAGCCCGGCCGGACTGAAGCTGCGCAACGACAACCAGAACTGGCTGTCGATCGGCTTGAGGAGCACAAAGTCGAGGGTGCCCTCCTGCACGTGGGTGACGATGCGGCTCAGATTGGGCTGCAACACGGTGCTGGTGAAGCCATTCAGGCAGGTGTAGGCCCCCAGCACCACAAGGGCGGCGTTCCAGCTCCAGCCTCCCAGGGCCACCCCCTGGCGATAGAACAGCCACAACACGAGCACACTGCCCACCAGGTTGGCCGCCATCGCCACCAGCTCGATCAGGGCGTTGAGCTGATACTCCAGCTGGCTGGCCAGGGAGGTGCCCCAGAAGCGCCGCAGGCTGAGCAGATAACGCCCCATTCCTAGGCTCCCATCGCCCCGTAGCGACGCACGCCGGCCCGCCAGAGCACCAACAGAAGCGGAAACAGCACGGCCAGCCAGAGCAGCATGGTGAGAAAGCCGGCCAGGGGAGTGAACGGGCCGGCGGCGGCCACCGAGTCCCCCGCCAGCAATTCGGCCGGGAAGGCGATCAGATAGGGGAAAGGCGTGTGCAGGGCCAGCTGGCGCAACCCAGGGGGGAAGGCCTGCAGCGGCGCCACCAGCCCGGAGAGAAACAGGTAGGGGATCATGATCAGCCGTTCCAGGGCCGTGGCGCGCTCACTCCAGAAGCAGAGGCAGGCAATCAGGCTCTGGAGCAGGAAGTTGAGGGCAAAGGCCAGGCCCACCGCCAGGATGCCCAGCAGCAGGCGTCCCGGACCGGGCCAGGAGAAGCTGGCCGGCTGCAGCAGGAAGAAGCCACTCACGATCAGCAGCACGAAGGGCAGACGGGTGGCCTGTTCCCCCTGGTGGGCCGCCACATAGCGCCAGAAAGGATGGAGGGGTTGCAGTAGGTAGGGGGACAGACGACCCTGGATCGTGTCCTCCTCGAACTGCCACACCACCCACACCACCGTGAACTGGCGCACCACAAAGGCGCTGAGGAAGTAGCGCCCGAGGGCGTCCGGTCCCAGCCCCAGGCCGGGCCCATCGGCGGCGCTCCACACCGCCAGCATGATGAAGGGCAGCACGCCGGAGAGCGCCCACAGCAGGATCTCCGCCCGATATTCAGCCATGTAGGCGAACTGCACGCTCCAGAGCACGGCGTGGCGCCGCAGCCAGGCCAGGGAACGGCGTCTGCTCATGGCAACGGATCCAGGCTGCCCTGCTGGAACAGGCGGCCGATCAGCTCTTCGATCGGCGGATCGCGCACCTCCAGATCCACCACCGGCAGCTCGGCCAGGAGCTGGTTCAGGCTCGCGGTGAGCCGCTCGCGGGCGATCAACAGGCGCACGGCGGCACCATCGAGCTGCTCGATCTCGCCGTAGCGCTGCAGGGCAGCAGCTGGCACCGGCTGCTCCAGATCCAGGCGCACCTCCCGCCAGGGGGCCAGCCGTTCCCCCAGGGACGCGAGGGCGCCGTCATAGAAGAGCCGGCCCTGGTGAATCAGCAGCACCCGCGGGCAGAGGGCCGTGATGTCGGCCATGTAGTGGCTGGTGAGCAGCACCGTGGCACCGGTGCGGCGGTTGTAGTCGCCCAGGAACTGGCGCACCCGCGCCTGGGCATTCACATCCAGCCCCAGGGTGGGTTCATCGAGGAACAGCACCCGGGGCCGGTGCAGCAGGGCCGCCAGCAGCTCGGCCTTCATCCGCTGCCCGAGGGAGAGCTTGCGAACCGGCCGGGTGAGTTCCTCGCCCAGCTCCAGCATCTCCGCCAGTTCGCCGATGCGGCGACGGGCCTCGTGGTCGTCGATGCCGTACACGGCGGCATTCACTCGCAGGGAATCGAGTGGCGGCAGATCCCAGATCAGCTGCTGTTTCTGGCCCATCACCAGGGTGATGGCCTCCAGGAAGGCCCGCTGGCGGCGGAAGGGGCGGTGGCCTGCCACCTCCAGCTCACCGCCGCTGGGGTGGATCAGCCCACTGAGCAGCTTGAGGGTGGTGGTCTTGCCGGCACCGTTGCCCCCCAGGAAGCCCACCACTTCCCCCGCTTCGATCTGAAAACTCACCTCTCGCACCGCCTCGAGATCGATCCAGCGGCGCCGCAGCAGGTGGCGCATCGTGCCGCTGAAGCCCGGCTGCTTGTCCGCCACGCGGAAGCTCTTGCGCAGGCCCCTGGCCATCACGATTGCCATGGGCGCACCCTATCGACCCAGGCGCAGCATGGACCGATAGGGTGCGGCCATGCATGCCCTCTCCCTGCCCACCTGGTGGATCCACATCACCTCGGTGCTGGAGTGGATGGTTGCGATGCTGGCGGTTCAGCAACTGGGCCGCAGACGGGCGGAGCCGGCCTGGAACTGGCTGGCCCTGGCCATGCTGCCTGCCCTGGTGAGCGCCATGTGTGCCTGCACCTGGCACCTCTACGACAACAGCCCCGATCTCTACGGCCTGGTGGTGCTGCAGGCGGGGCTCACCGCCGTTGGCAACCTGGCGCTGGCGCTGGCCTGCCTACAGCTGCTGCGTCGTCAGGGCGGCAGCTCCCCTGCCGACGAGGCGGCCGGTGATGGCTGAGTCCGCGGGCACCGGTGTGCTGGAACTGGTGCAGTGGCTGGGCAGCATCGACCCGGGGCCCCTGTTCGTGCTCTCGCTGTTGCCCTATCTGGCCTTCCTCTGGCTGGCGGGGCGGGTTCAGGGATTCCCCCCTCTGGCCCTGCGGGGGTTCCAGCTCACCCTGCTGTTTGTGGCGGTGACGATCGCTGCCTCGATCCTGGCCCTGCAGACAACGGGCCGGCAGCTGGCGGATGTGGACCCGCTGCACGGCGGCGCCGAGGCCTTCCTCACCCTGGCCAATCTGCTGGTGGCGGTGGGCTTCAGCCAGGCGGTGCGTCGCTGAACGCCGATGAACAAGTCTTAAGGGGACTGGGAGTGAGGCCCGCCTGCCCGGAAGATGGGGCGTCGCCCTGTGCTCCATGTTTGCGCCCCTTCTGATCCAGCCCCTGGCCATGGCACCCGCCACGATCACCTGGTCGCCCAAAGTGGCCCTGGTGATGATCCTCTGCAATGTGATCGCCATCGCCATCGGCAAGGCCACGATCCAGCAGCCCAACGTGGGCCTGCAGCTGCCCAACTCCGCCATGTTCGGCGGCCTCAGCCACGGCGCCATGCTCGGCACCCTCAGCCTCGGCCATCTGGTCGGCATGGGCGCCATCCTGGGCCTGGCCTCCCGCGGGGTGGTCTGAACCAGGCTGCCAAGCGCTGGCTGTTCCCCCGGGCCACCGGCCAGAGGGGAACAGCCTTGAAAAACGCTTAGAGGGTGAGCATCAGCCAGATGGCTGTGATTCAGCCACTGAGCTTCAGACCCCGAGAGGCTGGGGATTGCTCTGCAGGACTCGTCGGGCTGGAAAGCGGTCCAGAATCCGTTCGGCCATCTGGGCAGGAGTGAGCCCCAGGGCCTCCTTGCTCTGGGCGGGGCTGGCGTGATCCACGAGCACATCGGCGATGCCGATGCGCAGGGTGGGCACCAGCACGTCATGGTCGCTGAGGGTCTCCACCACGGCAGCACCGAATCCACCGGCAAGGCAGCCCTCTTCCATCGTGACCACCCGGCCGATGCGGCGGGCCAGGGGAAGGATCAGGGCCTCATCCAGGGGCCTCAGGAAGCGGGCATTCACCACGGCAGCCCGCACACCCTGCTCCTGGAGCAGGCCGGCGGTTGCCAGGGCGGGATACACCATCGAGCCGTAGGCCACGATCACCAGGTCGTCGCCATCGGTGAGCAATTCACCCCGACCCACCTGGAGAGGCTCCCATCCCTCCTCCATCAGGGGCACCCCCTCGCCTTCACCTCGGGGGATCCGCAGGGCACAGGGGCCGTCGTGCTGGATGGCCGTGACCAGCATCCGCTGCAGCTCGGCCTCGTCCTTGGGGGCCATCACCGTGAAGTTGGGCACGCAGCGCAGATAGCTGATGTCGTATTGCCCCTGGTGGGTAGGGCCGTCGGCCCCCACGATTCCGGCCCGGTCCATCACGAAGGTCACGGGCAGGTTCTGGATGCCCACGTCGTGGATCAGTTGGTCGTAAGCCCGTTGCAGGAAGGTGCTGTAGATCGCGCAGACGGGCCTGAGACCCTCACAGGCCATGCCCGCCGCCATGGTCACGGCGTGCTGCTCGGCGATGCCCACGTCGAAATACTGGTCAGGCAGCTCCTTCTCCAGCAGATCAAGCCCCGTACCGGTGGCCATCGCGGCGGTGATGCCCACGACCGTGGGGTCCTGTTCGCAGAGCTTCACCAGGGTCTGGCCGAACACCTTGCTGTAGCTGGGCGGCTTGGGCTTGCTGGAGGGATAGGCCTTGCCGGTGGCCAGGTCGAAGGCGCTCTGGGCGTGGTAGCCCACCTGGTCGGCCTCGGCATAGGGATAGCCCTTGCCCTTGGTGGTGGCGACATGCACCAGCACCGGGCCGTCATGTTCGTGGGCCTGGTGAAACACCCGGATCATGCCGGCGATGTCGTGGCCATCCACGGGGCCCATATAGGTGAAGCCCAGCTCCTCGAACACCGCTCCCAGCTTGGGCACCGCCAGGCGCTTCATGCTCTCCTTGAGGTTCTTGAGTTCAGGCGGCAGTTCGCCGTGCATGAAGGGCAGGTGCTTGATGGCCTCCTCGGCGTTGTCCTGCAGGAACTGCAGCGGCCGGCTGTGGCGCATGCGGTTGAGGTGGGTGCTCAGGGCTCCCACCGGCGGGCTGATCGACATGTCGTTGTCGTTGAGCACCACCAGCAGCCGGGTCTTGGGCAGGTGGCCCGCATGGTTGATCGCCTCCAGGGCCATGCCACCGGTGAGGGAGCCGTCCCCGATCACCGCCACACAGCGGAAGTCCTCGCCCCTGCGGTCGCGGGCCAGGGCCATGCCGAGGGCCGCCGAAATCGAGGTGCTGGCGTGGCCGGCACCGAAGTGGTCGAAGCGGCTCTCGCTGCGCTTGAGGTAGCCGGCCACGCCTCCCTGCTGGCGCAGGGTGTGGAAACTGCCGTAGCGGCCCGTGATCAGCTTGTGGGGATAGGCCTGGTGGCCCACATCCCACACCACCTTGTCGTGGTCGAGGTCGAGGGTCTGATAGAGCGCCAGAGTGAGCTCAACCACCCCCAGCCCGGGTCCGAGGTGGCCGCCGCTAGTGCTCACCACCTCCAGGTGACGCTCCCGGATCTGACGGCCGATCGCCTCGAGCTCGACGACGCTGAGCCCGTGCAGCTGGTTCGGGTGCGTCAGCTCGCTGAGGTGCATCACATCCCCTGAAGTGGCGTGCAATCTAGGCCGCGCTAGCGGCGCCCTGGTGCCGGTTGCGACACTGGGGTCATGAGCCAGACCGCCGTGATGGACGCAACCGACTCCAACGGCTACCTGCAGAGGATCCTGCGGGCGCGGGTGTACGAGGTGGCAATCGAATCGCCCCTCGATCCCGCCCCCAACCTCTCGGCCCGGCTCGGCAACCGGGTGCTGCTGAAGCGGGAAGACCTGCAGCCGGTGTTCAGCTTCAAGCTGCGGGGCGCCTACAACAAAATGGTGGGCCTGAGCCAGGCTGAGCTGGAGCGGGGGGTGATCGCCGCCAGCGCTGGCAACCATGCCCAGGGGGTGGCGATGGCGGCCCAGCGGCTGAGATGCCGGGCCGTGATCGTGATGCCGGTCACCACTCCGGAGGTGAAGGTGAAAGCGGTGGCAGCCCGCGGCGCCGAGGTAGTGCTGCATGGTGACAGCTATGACGACGCCTGCGGCGAGGCCCAGCGGCTCGGGGCCGAGGCCGGGCTCAGCTTCATTCACCCCTTTGACGACCCGGACGTGATCGCCGGCCAGGGCACGATCGCCCTGGAGGTGCTGCGCCAGTGCTCCACCCCACCGGACGCGATCTATGTGGCCGTAGGCGGCGGCGGCCTGATCGGCGGGATCGCCGCCTACGTGAAGGCGCTCTGGCCCCATGTGGAGATCGTGGGGGTGGAGCCGGTGGATGCCGATGCCATGACCCGCTCCCTGGCCGCCGGCCAGCGGGTGCGCCTGGAGCAGGTGGGGCTGTTCGCCGATGGCGTGGCGGTGCGCCAGGTGGGGGAACACACCTTCGCCCTCGCCCAGCGCTACGTGGATCGGATGGTGACGGTGAACACCGACGCCATCTGCGCGGCGATCAAGGACGTGTTCGAAGACACCCGCTCGATCCTCGAGCCCGCCGGCGCCCTGGCCATCGCCGGGCTGAAGGCGGACGTGCACAGCCGTGGGCTGCAGAACCGCACCCTGGTGGCCGTGGCCTGTGGCGCCAACATGAACTTCGACCGGCTGCGCTTCGTGGCCGAGCGCACCGAGATCGCCGAGGACCGCGAAGCGATGCTGGCGGTGGAGATCCCCGAGCAACCGGGCAGCCTGCGCCGCTTCTGCACCCTGCTCGGCGATCGCAACCTCACGGAGTTCAGCTATCGCCTGGCCGACCCCAGCCGGGCCCACATCTTCGTGGGGGTGCAGACCAGCGGCAGCCGCGATGAGCAGGACCTGATCCACGACGTGCGGGCGGCTGGCTTCCCCTGCCTCGACCTCTCCAACGACGAGCTCTCCAAGCTGCATCTGCGCCACATGGTGGGCGGGCGTCTGCCCCTGCAGGCGGCGGGAGCCGAGCAGCGGGAACTCCTCTACCGCTTCGAGTTCCCGGAGCGCCCCGGGGCACTGATGCGCTTTCTCACCAGCCTCCACCCCAGCTGGAACATCAGCATCTTTCACTACCGCAACCACGGAGCCGACGTGGGCCGGATCGTGGTGGGTGTGCAGGTGCCTGACGCTGAACAGGCAGCCTGGCAGAGCTTCCTCGACGGCCTCGGCTACCAATATGTGGATGAATCAGCCAATCCTGCCTATCAGCTGTTTCTGGGGGCCGTTCCACTGGCTGGGAGCCTGCGGTAACTTGCCGCCATCGGTCGCGGGAGACACGCTTGCCGCACGACTGGAGTCCTGAACAGGATCCCCCCATCAACCCGGCCCCTGAAACGACCAGCCAGGAGACGCCAGCAGTGACATCGCCCCAGCCGGGCATCTCCCTGGCGGCCAGGCTGGAGGCGATCCTCTACCTGAAGGGCCGACCCCTGAGTCTGGTTGATCTGGCCGGCATCGCCGGGGTTGAGCGAGACGAGGCAGAGCTGGCCCTGATCACGCTGATGGCCGACTACGCCCATCGCGACACCGCCCTGGAGATCCGCCAGGAAGGCAACACCTTCAGCCTGCAGCTGCGCGAGAGCCTTACCGATCTAGTGCAGAACCTGCTGCCTGTGGATCTCTCCACGGCATCCCTGCGCACCCTGGCGACAATCGCCTTGAAGAAGCGCATCCTGCAGTCGGAACTGGTGGAGCTGCGCGGCTCCGGTGCCTACGACCACATCAAGGAGCTGCTGGCCCAGAATTTCATCGAGCGCCGCCGGCAGAGCGAAGGGCGATCGTACTGGCTCAGTCTGAGCGAGAAGTTCCACCGCACCTTTGCCGTTCGGCCCGAGCAGCAGGCCAACGAGCCCAGGCGGGCTGCATAGAGTTGCCGCAGCCCCGACCAGACGTCTCGCCCCCATACCCACAACCATGGAAGTGCTCGCCACCCTGCTGAGCGTGCTCAGCCGCACCCTTGAGATCTATTCCTTGATCCTGCTGGTGCGCGTGCTGCTCAGCTGGTTCCCGAACATGGACTGGAGCAATCCCGTGCTGAGCACGGTGAGTTCGATCACCGACCCCTATCTCAATGCCTTTCGCGGGCTGATCCCGCCCATCGGCGGGCTGGACCTCTCGGCCATCCTGGCTTTCCTGGCGCTGAATCTCGGCCAGCAGCTGCTGGGTACGGCGAGCGTGAGTGTGATGGCAGGCCTGTATTGATCAGGCCAGGTGCTCCGGGGAGGCTCAGGGCTGAAGGGCCTGCTCCAGGGGCAGAAGCTCATCGTCTGCCGCTGCCCGGGTGCGCACGGGCGCACTGAATCCCCTGGCCTTCACATTGGTGAAGCCAAGGGGATCAGGTGTGCCGGCCGGCACAGCCAGGCGCAAGGCAAATGGGGAGCGCCCTGGTGGCACATCACCGATGCCACCCACCCGGGTGCGGTTCTGCAGCACCGGCTCTCCGCTGGCATCGAGGATGCGGGCGTACACGTCCGTGTCCACCACCGTGTGGCGGCCTGGGTTCTCCACAATCCCCCGCAAGGCATAGCAACGGGCACTGCTGGAGCGATTCTGATCCGGCTGGGCCGCCACATCCGATCGCGGGCATGGCTCGAGGGTCACCTCACTGACCCGCAGCTCGGCTGCATCCCCGGGCCCGGGCACGCCCAGCAGCAACGTCACCGCCAGGAACAGCCCCGCCAGCCAGCGAACCCAGGGGCGCACCCGGGCAGCTCCAACAGGACAGACCTGGGCCATGGCACTCACCGATCGTCCCCACTGCCAGCAATCACGTTACGAGCGGAGCGGCTGGCCAGTTTGTCGAGGTTGGCCTGGGCCACACCGTCCAGATCCAGACCCAGCTCACTGGCCAGCTGGGCCACATACCAGAGCACATCGCCAAGCTCGAGTTTCAGGGCTGCCACGGTGTCGGCGGAGAAGGCTCCCTGCTGATCCCGGATCACCTTCTTCACCTTGTCGGCCACCTCGCCGGCTTCGCCGCACAGCCCCAGGGTGGGATAGATCGGATTGGCACCCACATCGGGGTAGCGGGCTGTCTCACGGCTGCGCTGTTGATAGGTGCTGAAATCCAAGTGGGATCACCGTGGGACAGGGCCGATGGTAGTTTCGGCCTAACGAAGGGGTGCCGATGCCAAAGCCCGATCTCATGCGTCGCACCAAGATCGTGGCCACGATCGGGCCAGCCACCGAATCACCGGAAAGCCTGCGCGAGCTGATCGCCGCAGGCGCCACCACCTTCCGCCTGAACTTCTCCCACGGCGACCACAGCGAGCACGCCGCCCGGATCGCCACCATCCGCCAGGTGTCCGCCGAGCTAGGGGTGCATATCGGCATCCTCCAGGACCTGCAGGGCCCCAAGATCCGCCTGGGCCGGTTTGTCGATGGGCCCATCACCCTGGCCAAGGGTGATCCCTTCACCCTCACATCCCGGGATGTGGCCTGCAACAGCAGCATCGCCACGGTCACCTACGAGAAGTTGGCCGATGAGGTGCTGAATGGCAGCCGCATCCTGCTCGATGACGGCCGGGTGGAGATGGTGGTGGTGGACGTGGACCAACCCAGCCAGACCTTGCATTGCCGCGTGACGGTAGGCGGCGTTCTCTCCAACAACAAGGGGGTGAACTTCCCCGATGTGCAGCTCTCGATCCGCGCCCTCACCGACAAGGACAAAACCGATCTGGCCTTCGGCCTGCAGCAAGACGTGGACTGGGTGGCCCTCAGCTTCGTGCGCAACCCCTCCGACCTGCTGGAAATCAAGGAGCTGATCGCCAGCCAAGGGGCCAGCACGCCGGTGGTGGCCAAGATCGAGAAGTTCGAAGCCATCGACCAGATCGATGACATCCTGCTGCTCTGTGACGGGGTGATGGTGGCCCGGGGGGACCTGGGGGTGGAGATGCCGGCCGAGGAGGTGCCCCTGCTGCAGAAGGAACTGATCCGCAAGGCCAACAGCCTGGGCATTCCGGTGATCACCGCCACCCAGATGCTCGACTCGATGGTGAGCTGTCCCCGACCCACCCGGGCCGAGGTGAGCGACGTGGCCAACGCCATCCTGGACGGCACCGACGCCGTGATGCTCTCCAATGAGAGCGCCGTGGGCGACTTCCCGGTGGAGGCAGTGGCCACCATGGCCACGATCGCGCGGCGGATCGAGCGCGACTACCCCCAGCGGGTGATCGACAGCCGCATGGCCACGACGATCCCCAATGCCATCTGTCAGGCGGTGAGCACCATCGCCCGCAACCTCAACGCGGCGGCCATCCTCCCCCTCACCAAGAGCGGCGGCACCGCCCGCAACGTGAGCAAGTTCCGTCCCAGCACGCCGATCCTGGCCATCACCAGTGAAACCAAGGTGGCCCGCCAGCTGCAGCTCTGCTGGGGGGTGAATCCCCTGCTGGTGCAGGAACAGACCTCCACCACCAGCACCTTCAGCCTGGCCACCGGCATGGCCCGCGAGCTCGGCTTCCTCCAGGACGGCGACCTGGTGGTGCAGACCGCCGGCACCCTCTCCGGAGTGAGCGGCTCCACCGACTTCATCAAGGTGGGCATCGTGGCTGCCGTGCTCAACAAGGGCCTGGGCATCGGCAACGGCTCGGTGAGCGGCCGGGTGCGGCTGGTGGACAGCCCTGAAGCGGCCGCTGCGATTCAGACCGGCGAGATCCTCGTGCTGCGCGAGGCCACCCCCGCCTACGAGGAGGCCTTCCGCAAGGCCAAGGCCGTGATTGCCGAGTGTGGCGGCGAAGACAGCAATGCAGCCCAGATCGCCCAGCGCACCGGCATCCCGGCGATCGTAGGGGTGAGCGATGCGATCGCCAGCCTGCAGCAGGGCGAGATCGTGACCCTCGACCTGGTACGTGGCGAAGTGCATCTCAGCGCCCGCAGCCACGATTCCGACGGCAAGGGCGCCATCGTCTAGGCAACCCTTCGGCAACCAGCTCCAGCTGCCCCCGCCATGGCCCCCAAGCTCCCAGTCGGCGAAACGGTGGGGATGGCCCTCTCCACGCTGCGCGCCAACCGCCTGCGCAGCCTGCTCACCATGCTGGGCATCGTGATCGGCAACGCCTCGGTGATCACCTTGGTGGGGGTTGGCCGCGGCGCCCAGAACCTGGCTGAGGGCCAGCTCAGCAATCTCGGCGCCAACGTGCTGTTCGTGGTGCCCGGCAACAACGACACCCGCCGCCAGGGCATCGACTTTCCCAAGACCCTCGTGCTGGAGGACGCCAAGGCGATCGCCGAGCAGGTTCCCAGCGTGAGCCGGGTGGCTCCCCAGATCACCCTCAGCGAGGTGCTGCAGGTGGGTGGCCTCACCACCAGCGCCTCCGTGCTGGGGGTGACGCCGGAGTTCCTGCCGGTGCGCCAGTTCGAGATGGAGCAGGGTCGCTTCTTCAGCGCCAGCGATCTGGAGGGGGCCCGCAGCCTGGTGGTGATCGGTCCAGACCTGGCCGCCAAGATGTTCCCGGCCCAGGAGGCCCTGGGGCGCACCCTGCGGATCCGTAACCAGGCCTTTGAGGTGATCGGCGTGCTGGCGCCGAAGGGGGCGGTGTTCGGTCAGAACCAGGACGAGAACGCTTACATCCCGCTAAGCACGATGGTGAACCAGCTCTCAGGCCGGGATCCCACCTACGGCATCAGCCTCAATTTCATCAGCGTGGAGGCCCGGGACGCCGACAGCACCAACGCCGCCGCCTTCCAGATCACCAACCTGCTGCGTCAGCGCCATCGCATCCTGCGCGACGACGACTTCGCCGTGCGCTCCCAGAAGGACGCACTGACGATCGTGAGCACGATCACCGGCGGTCTCACCCTGATGCTGGCGGCCATCGGCGGTGTGTCGCTGCTGGTGGGCGGCATCGGCATCATGAACATCATGCTGGTGTCGGTGAGTGAGCGCACCGCCGAGATCGGGCTGCGCAAGGCCCTCGGTGCCCGCAGCGGCGATGTGCTGCTGCAGTTCCTGGTGGAGTCGCTGGTGCTGGCCAGCCTGGGGGGCGCGATCGGCACCGCCGTGGGCATCGGCGCCGTCAGCTTGGTGGGGGTGGTGACCCCCCTACCGGCGGCGATCGGCAGCGGCACCGTGCTGCTCACGGTGCTCCTGTCCGGTTCGATCGGTCTGTTTTTCGGGGTGGTCCCGGCCCGCCGAGCAGCCCAGCTCGACCCGATCGTGGCCCTGCGCAGCCTCTGAGCCCGAGCCCGGCGACAGGCTGGACAAGTTTGAAACGAAAGAAAGGCTTAAAGCTCAGGCCAGATCGGCCAAAAGGTTGCATCGGGCACCAAAGCCACGCGCTCTCGATGCCTTAGTGGTCAAACCTACGATCGATGACCCCCTTGGACCAGCTGGCATGCGGATATCGGAACAGCAGTGACCGGATGGTGATCGCCCGTTGTTTCGCAGGCGACACCTTCTTCCTGGAGAGGGTGGTGTTTCCCTTTGAGCTGCTCAGCTTCGCCTGTCCGGCGGATGCCGACCTGGAGATCTGGACCCACGGCCTTGGGGGGCCTGAGCTGATCGAGACCATCCCGGCCAGGGATCTGGTGATTGAGCCCGGCGCCAGCCAGTCGCCCCTGGAGGCGGTGGCCGGCCTCGTTCAGGATGAACTTCTGGAGTCCTGGGCCGCTGCCGGCTGAGCGGGCTGAACGGGGGCAGGCCAGGCAGCGGAATGCAGAGCCGTCCCCGTTACAGTTGTTAAGAAAGTGTCTCAGTTATGAATCAGCGCTGGCGTGTTCTGGCTCTCTGGCTCCTGCCCTTGGCAGTGGTCGCATTCCTCGGGTTGCAGGTCCTGCGCAGCGGCAACCTCGGCCCCAATGCACCCACGGCGGCTCCGCGCAACACCGCCGTGGCTCGCATGAGTTACGGCCGCTTCCTCGACTACGTCGAGGCAGGCAGGGTCACCGCCGTGGACATCTACGACGGCGGCCGCAACGCCGTGATCGAAGTGGTGGATCCGGATCTGGATAACCGGGTGCAGCGCCTGCGGGTGGATCTGCCCGGCCTGGCCCCCGAACTGGTGAACAACCTCAAGGAGCAGGGCATCAGCTTCGACATCCATCCACCGCGCCAGACGCCGCCGGCCCTGGGCATCCTGGGCAACCTGCTGTTCCCGCTGCTGCTGATCGGCTCGCTGATCTTCCTGGCCCGCCGCGGCAATGGCATGCCCGGTGGCCCTGGCCAGGCGATGCAGTTCGGCAAGACCAAGGCCCGCTTCGCCATGGAGGCCGAAACGGGTGTGAAGTTCAACGACGTGGCCGGGGTGGAGGAGGCCAAGCAGGACCTAGAGGAGGTGGTGACCTTCCTCAAGACCCCGGAGCGCTTCACCTCCGTGGGCGCCAAGATCCCCAAAGGAGTGCTGCTGGTGGGCCCTCCCGGCACCGGCAAGACCCTGCTGGCCAAGGCCATCGCCGGTGAGGCCGGCGTGCCCTTCTTCTCCCTCTCCGGCTCGGAGTTCGTGGAGATGTTCGTGGGCGTGGGTGCCAGCCGTGTGCGCGACCTGTTCAAGCGGGCCAAGGAAAACAGCCCCTGCCTGATCTTCATCGATGAGATCGACGCCGTGGGCCGCCAGCGAGGCGCCGGTGTGGGCGGCGGCAACGACGAGCGCGAGCAGACCCTCAACCAGCTGCTCACCGAAATGGACGGCTTCGAGGGCAATAGCGGCATCATCATCATCGCCGCCACCAACCGGGCCGACGTGCTCGACTCGGCCCTGCTGCGACCGGGCCGTTTCGACCGCCAGGTGATGGTGGACGTGCCCGACATCAAGGGCCGGATGGAGATTCTCAAGGTGCACAGCCGCAACAAGAAGCTGGCCGAGGACGTGAGCCTGGAGACCATTGCCCGGCGCACCCCTGGCTTCTCCGGGGCCGACCTGGCCAACCTGCTTAACGAGGCGGCGATTCTTACGGCGCGCCGGCGCAAGGAGGCCACCACCCTGGCCGAGATCGACGACGCGGTGGACCGGGTGATCGCCGGAATGGAGGGCAAGCCCCTCACCGACGGCCGCAGCAAGCGGCTGATCGCTTATCACGAGGTGGGCCATGCCCTGGTGGGCACCCTGGTGAAGGCCCACGACCCCGTGCAGAAGGTGACCCTGATTCCCCGCGGCCAGGCCCAGGGCCTCACCTGGTTCTCCCCCGACGAGGAACAGATGCTGGTGAGCAAGGCCCAGCTGCGCGCCCGGATCATGGGTGCTCTGGGGGGACGGGCTGCGGAAGATGTGGTGTTCGGCCATGCCGAGGTGACAACGGGCGCCGGCGGCGACATCCAGCAGGTGGCCTCGATCGCCCGCCAGATGGTGACCCGCTTCGGCATGAGCGAGATCGGCCAGTTCTCCCTGGAGGCCGGCAACCAGGAGGTGTTCCTGGGCCGCGACCTGATGACTCGCAGCGACGCCTCCAACAAGATGGCCAGCCGCATCGATGAGGCCGTGCGCCAGATCGTGCAGAGCTGCTACACCGACACCGTGAAACTGGTGGCAGCCCACCGCGAGGCGATGGATCGGGTTGTGGACGTGCTGATCGAGAAGGAGAGCCTCGACGGCGAGGAGTTCCGGGCGATCGTGGCGGAGTTCACGGCGATTCCTGAAAAGGAGCGCTTCTCACCCCTATTGAGTGCTGAACAACCGGTCCAGGTTCAGGGCTGATCGCACGCTTCTCACACCCAACGGCCCGGGGTTGGAAACCCTGGGCCTTTTGCTGGGAACACGCCTCTTTGCCTGGGGGTCAGATCGGGATCAGACGGGGCGCACACGCCTCTTTTCGATCACCTTGTCGATCAGGCCGTACTCCACGGCCTCCGCGGGCGACATGAAGAAATCGCGGTCGGTGTCCTCAACCACGCGCTCCATGGGCTGACCTGTGCGCTCGGCCAGTTCCTGATTGAGCTTTTTCTTGAGGTACAGGATCTCATCGGCCTGGATGCGGATGTCGCTGGCCTGGCCGCGAGCTCCACCGAGGGGCTGGTGGATCATGATGCGCGAATGGGTGAGGCTGCTGCGCTTGCCCCTGGTGCCGGCACAGAGCAGAAAGGCCCCCATGGAGGCGGCCAGGCCCACGCACACCGTGTGCACGTCGGGCTTGATGTGCTGCATGGTGTCGAAGATGCCGAGGCCGTCGTAGACGGAGCCCCCTGGCGAGTTGATGTAGAGGTAGATGTCCTTCTCGGGATCCTCAGCTTCGAGGAAGAGCAATTGCGCCACGATCCGGTTGGCCGACTCAGCCGTGACCGGTTCGCCGAGAAACACGATCCGCTCGCGCAGAAGACGGGAATAGATGTCGAACGCACGTTCACCCCGTCCCGACTCTTCAATCACAATCGGGATCGTCGTCACAGGCGGAAAGGGTTGCTGGGGTCGATCCTACTGAGCTCAGGCCGCTAGGGTCGCACCACTCCGGACCGTGCAGCGTGAGCGCCGCCCTCACCGTTTCAGACAGCAAGCGCGCCTTCCACAGCGCCTTCCCCCACGTAATCGCGCCGCTGTACCGGCGCCTGGTAGATGAACTGCTGGTGGAGCTGCACCTGCTGAGCCGTCAGCGGGGATTCCAGGGCGATTCCCTGTTCGCCTCCGGGCTGATCCAGGTGTTCGACAGCTTTGCCCGCGGCTATCGGCCCGAACAGCAGCGCGACGAGCTGCTGGCGGCCCTGTGCAGCGCCTCCGGGTTTGATGCCAGCGCTCTGCGCAGCCAGCGCGACGCCGCCGTGGCCGCGATCGGCCAGCACAGCGTGAGCGACGTGGAGCGCTGGATCCAGGAGCAGGGCCAGGGGGCCCCAGAGCCGCTGGCCTCGGCCCTGGCCAACATCCGCCGCCCGGACTTCCACTACTCGCGCCTGGTGGCGGTGGGTCTGTTGAGCCTGCTGGAGCAGGCCCAGGGTGCCGACGGCATGGATCCTGCCAACCTGCGCCGCTATGCCCACGACCTGGGCGAGGCCATGGGGCTGCTGCGCGACCGACTGGACAAGGACCTGAGCCTCTACGCGGGCAATCTCGAAAAGATGGCCCAGGCGGTGGAACTGATGGAGGAAACGGTGGCGGCTGAGCGGCGCAAGCGCGAGCGTCAACAGGCGGCGACGGAAGGGGGTGAGGAGGCTGTCGCTAAGGAGCCAGAGGCAGGGGAGCCTGCGCAGGACGGGGAGTCGGCAGCGGCTGCCGGGGAACCGACGGCCGGGGCTTGATCGCCAGCCGGCCCACCAGCCTGCTGGGACCGTCCTTGCTGCTGCCGGGGGACTCCGCCAGCAGCTCCAGCTGATCGGCCTGCTGCAGAGGCATCGGCAGCTGCAGGGGCAGCAGGGCTGCATCCGCCAGCGCCCCAGGGCGAGCCTGCAGCTGCAGGGTGGGCAGGGCCTGCCACTGCTCTGGCCTGGCCAGGGACGTGCGGAACGGTGGGGGCTCCGGGCCCAGGAACAGCTGCAGCAGGGGCTGTTTGCCGGTGTTGGGCAACCAGCGCCAGCCCCCCACGATGCGCTCATCGCTATCGCGCCAGCTGGTGGCGGTCTCTGCGACAGTCTGCAGGCCCCGCTCGAAGAGCCGCTCAGAGATGCCATCGAGCATGCGGGTCCACTGGCGGCGGTCTCCGCGGGGGGCGACCACCAGTTCGAGACCGGCCTGGAAGGGGCCGCTGGCCAGCGGCCGCAGGCTGAGCTGGAAGGGGCTGTCCTTGAGCAGCTTGATGTCAGCGTCGCTGAGGCCGTAGGCCGTGATCAGCGGTTCGCGGATCAGCTCCCGGCTCAGCAATCCAGCCAACAGCGGCTGCAGGGAGCCTCCACTCACCTGCAGCAGCAGACTGCTGGGCAGGGGCTGGGGCAGGTTGCTTGGTCCCAGGGACGGGGTTGGGTTGCCTGGGCTGGCGGCCGGTGCGACCGGCCCCAGCAGGCCGGCAATGGCGGCGGCTTCTCCCTCGAACTGAAGGGCGCCATCGGCCAGTTGCAGCTCCACACAGCCTTCCTGGAAGGCCTGCAGCAGGGGTGCCAGGGCCCCCGCCATGGCGTTGAGCCCGTCCAGGCTCCAGTAGGCCGATTGCCGGCTCTCCAGCAGCTCCAGGCAGCGCTGCTGCAGGCCCCGTTGCTGGCGCGGCGCCGTGCGCAGCTTCTGGCTGAGCAGATTGAGCGACAGCGGGTTGGCTGCCACCACCAGCAGCCCATCCACCTCAACGCTGTTGGGGGGTCGGCGCTGGGCACCGATCCGGATCGGGCGCGGGGTGGGCATCACCAGGTAGGCGCCCAGGCTGCCGTCCTGGCCCCAGAGCTGCCACCACAGCTGCCGCTGCTGACGCCAGAACTGGTCGGCGAGGGCACCGGGCAGGCGCTGCTGCCAGAGCTGGGGCGCGGACCGCTCCGGGGCCCCGGGGAAACTCTGCAGCAGGGCGGCATGGGGCAGCAGGCGACCCAGGCCCTCGGCGCGGGGCCTGGGCAGGCGCAGCAGCAGCGCCGTGGGCAGCGCCAGCAGTGCCGCCGTGGCCAGCAGGGTGCAGCGCAGGGGCAGGCGGCGCGTCCAGGGCTTGGGGGGAGTCCCCGATGGGGCGCTGGCTGGGCGGCGGGGGAGAAGGCGGAGAGGCATCAGACCCAGCCGTAGAGGGTGGTGCGCTGGCGCACCGGGCGGTGCAGCCGAGCGGCGGCACGACGCAGATCGGCCGGGGACTGCGACGTGCCTCCCCGGGCTCCGGCCATGGTGGTGATGTGCTCCTCCATCAGGGTTCCGCCCAGATCATTGCAGCCCCAGGTGAGGGCTTCCGTGGCCCCGTGGAGGCCCAGTTTCACCCAGCTGGGTTGGTGGGCCGGGATCCAGGCCCCCAGCAGCAGCCGGGCCAGGGCCGTGAGCCGCAGCATGGCCAGCTGGTCGGGTTGGTCGCGGCCCACCTGCTGACGCAGGACGGCAGGAGCCGCCTCACCGATGAACGGCAGCAGCACGAACTCGCTGAAGCCCGGCCAGCCCGCGCGGCGGGCCCGGGCCTGAATCGCCACCAGGGTGAGCAGGTGGGCCGCCTGATCGGCGGGCTGCTCGATGTGGCCGGCCATCAGGGTGCTGGTGCTGGCCAGTCCGGCGCGATGCACCTCCAGCATCACCGCCACCCAGGCCCGGGCGCTCAGTTTTTCGGGACAGAGGCGGCGGCGCAGTCGCTCGGACAGCACCTCAGCGGCGGTGCCAGGGACCGACCCCAGACCAGCCCGCTGCAGGCGCTGCAGCACGATCTCGAGCTGCAGCCCATCCCGCTCGGCAAAGAACAGCAGCTCCTGGGGGGAGAAGGCGTGCAGGTGGATGCCGGGCGCAGCCTGCTGCAAGGCCTCGAGCAGCTGCTCCGCATAGGCGAGATGGCTCCCGTTCACGCGGGCGAGGGGGTTGAGTCCGCCCTGGACACACAGTTCGGTGGCCCCGGCTGCCTGGGCCTGGCGGGCTCGCGCCTGCAGCTCCGGTGTGGAGAGCCAGTAGGCGCCTGGTTGATCGGCGTCGCGGCGGAAGGCGCAGAACGTACAGCGCTGAACGCAGATGTTGGAGGCATTGAGATTGCGGTTCACCACGTAGGTGACCGTGTCCCCCACCAGGCGGCGGCGCAGGCCGTCGGCCCTGCTGCGCAGCAGCTGGAGATCGGCGCCCTGCCAGGGGTGCTCCAGCAGGGCAAGGGCCAACCCGGGATTCGGCTGGGCCGGAGGCTGCAGCGCCACGATCCGGTCCAGCAACTCGTCGGCAGCGAGCTGCCGGTAGGGAATGGCCAGCTCGTCAGCGGGGGGACTGACCAACAGCTCCCCCGCTTCACGCCAGGACCAGTCGGCCAGTGGGGGCTGAACGGCTGCTGCGCTCACTTGCTGCGGCCGGTCCGGGATGAGGTGTCCGCTCTGGCACGACGGCGCCGATCGCGCCATTCCACGGCGGAGAGATAGATCACACCGCCGCTCACGAACAGAAGCAGGGCTGCGGCTAAGGCACCCAGCAGCTGGTTTGCTGTGAACAGGGGGGTGGCTGTGATCGTGTCCACAGAGCCCGGATCAACTGGGGTGGGCTCAGAAGTTGATACTGCCGTCGCCGTGACGACCCCACACCACCATGGCGATCGAGAAGCTGAACAGAGCAGCCAGAGAGGCCCAACCCAGGGTGATCAGCATGGGAGCAGAGAAAAGCTATGGCGGCACTGTACTTAGGCTCGATGCCAGGCGTTGAATTCGAATGGGACGCACCATGAGCAGGGTGGGAATGGCCGCCAGCGCGCCGCAGGTCCTGCAGAAGAGCCAGCGGATCCGAGCGCCCTACCCCAACTTCAGGGTGGTGGTGCTGGATGACGACGTGAACACCTTTCAGCACGTGGTGGAGTGCCTGGTGCGCTACATCCCGGGGATGCAACCGGACAAGGCCTGGGAGCTGGCCCAGCGCATCGACGGCGAGGGCTCGGCCGTGGTGTGGTGTGGCCCCCAGGAGCAGGCGGAGCTCTACCACCAGCAGCTCGCGGCCGAGGGCCTCACCATGGCGCCATTGCAGCCCGACTGATGGGACGACTGGTGGTCACCCACAGCACCTATCTGGAGGGACTGATCCCCCTGTTGAAGCGGCTGGCAGCACTGCCGGGCGTCGATACGGTGACCCCGGCGGTGATCAGCCGGGTGCGGGGCCGCAGCCCAGGACTGCGGCTGCGGATCTCCACACCGATCAGCGGTGGCCACAAACTGCTGGCCCGCCGGGGAGGCAGCGCCCAGGAGGTGTTCGTGGTTACGGCGTGGACTCGGGATCAGCTTCAACGGGAGCTGGATCAGCTCCTGGGAGGGTGACGCGCACCCAGGCCCCGCCCTTCCGGAACCAGCTCTCCTCCATCGCCTCCAGACTGGCGGGCTCAAGCTGCCAGCGCTGGCGCAGGTAGTCGAGCACGTCCTGACGGGGAGCCTGGTTCAGCGCATGCCAGTGCACCAGGGCCAACTCATGCAGCTTGGGGGCCGGAGCTGCTGCCCTGGCGGCAGGCCGCTCCGGAGGATCTGGCTGGCTGAGGGTCTCGCGCAGCACGAAGGTGCGGAATGCAGCGGGGGTGACAGCCTGATCCAACTCCTGCGGATGCCCCTCCAGGGGGTATTTGTCGAAGTAAAGGCGGCGCGCCCGGGGGAACAGGCCGGCAGGTGCACGCTCAAGCAGCGGCACCAGAGCCAGGAGCAACGGATCCGGCAGGATTAGCAGCTGGGCCGAGCCGGCCAGGGGGTTTTGGGAAGCAACCATGGCAGAGGGGAGCCTCGGCAATCGCCAGCCCACGCCGGCAGCTGGGGGGAAATGGGTGGACCACCGTGCCGTCTTGCCCCAGTGTTCGACCTGGTGGAACCAGAAGGGGGTCAAGGGCGGGGCGCCGTTTCCAGCTCAAAGGCCGGCCTACGTTGCTTCCGCTGCAGACCCCCATGTCGAAAGGGGAGTCAGATCAGAAAACTGTAGAAGGCAGTCACCAACACAGCAGTCCGGCACCAGCTTACGGCTGCTGGCTCGATTCCGGCGGCAGGGGCCAGATCGCGCGCACGGCAGCCAGTCGCTTGCTGGCCTGGGCCTGCCGCTGCTCGGCGGAGGGCGCGTCGAGCAGCAGGGTGACATGGCCCAGCTTGCGCCCTGGACTGGCCTCCTGCTTGCCGTACCAGTGCACCCTGGCGCCAGGCAGGGCCGCCAGCTGGCCGCGTTGCTCGGCGTAGTCGTGGCTGGCGTGCTCAAAGCCGAGCAGGTTCACCATCAGGGCACCCGGCACCTGGAGGTGCGCATCACCGAGGGGCAGGCCGGCCACAATGCGGGCCTGCTGGGCAAACTGACTGGTGCGGCAGGCCTCGATGGTGACGTGGCCGGAGTTGTGGGTGCGGGGCGCGATCTCATTCACCTGCAGGCCATCGGGCCCATAGAACAATTCGATCGAGAGCACGCCCACGTAATCGATGGCCGTGAGCAGGGAAACCGCCATGTTGCGGGCAAAGGCCTGCACGGCGTGGGGCACGGCCGCAGGGGTCAGCACCCAGTCACACACCTGCCGGTGCTGCTGGGTCTGCACCAGGGGATAGCAGACCACCCTGCCGCTGCGGTCCCGGCACACGAGCTGGGAGAGCTCCAGCTCGAAGGCCACAAAGGCCTCCAGCAACCACAGCTGCGGGTTCACCTCGTCCAGCAGCCGCTGCAGGTCGTCGCTGCCGGTGATGAGCCGGGTGCCCTTGCCGTCGTAGCCGCCGGTGGCGGCCTTGGCCATCAGCGGGAAGGTCCATCCAGGAGGCAGGCTCGGCGGGCCGGCAGCCCCGGCTGGCGGCGGGGCCGGCTGAACCTCCGTCGAAGGCAGGCATGGCTGCAGGCAGGGCAGATCGGCCAGCAGCATCCAGCGGGGGCTGGGAATGCCGAGGCGCTGCAGGAGCTGGCGTTGGCGGTGTTTGCTCACCAGGGGCTGCAGGGCCGCCAGGGAGGGCAGAAAGGCCACCCCCTCGGCGGCCAGCTGGGCCAACCCATCCAGGTCGATCCACTCATTCTCGAAGGTCACTGCCGTGCAGCGCCGCGCCAGGTCGCGGGTGGCCTGCAGATCGTGCAGGGGGGCCTGCACCACTGCGCTGGCCAGACTGGTGGCGGGATCGTCGGGCCGGGGCGTCTGCACCACCACTGGCAGATCCAGCTCCCGGGCGGCCGAGGCCAGCATCCAGGCGAGCTGCCCGCCACCCACCACCCCGATCACCGCCGGGGCGGAGGGTCCGGCCGTGGGGTCAACAGCGGACGGGGCTGGAATCTCAACCATGGACAGTCCCGGCACGGTGGCGGCCAAGGGGCAAGGTTAGGTGGAACCCAGGAGCGTCCCTGTTCGCCTGGACAGTTCAACTGAAGCCTTTGTCGCCGGCGAAGGCATAGCGCAACAGGCTGAGCAGCAACACCGCCAGAAACAGGGCCAGGCCCACGGTGCAGGCGTAGCTGATCTCCAGTTCGGCGAAGGCCTGGTCGTACACGTAGTACACCACCGTGCGGGTGGCATCGGCCGGGCCGCCCTGGGTCATCAGGAACACCTCCTCGAACACCTTGGTGGAGGCGATCGCGGAAATCACGGCCACCAGGGTGAGGTAGGGCCGCAGCAGGGGCAGGGTGATATCGAGGTGTTTGCGCCAGCCCTCGCTGCCGTCGAGGGCGGCGGCCTCGTAGAGGTCGGGGGAGATCCCCTGCAACCCTGCCAGGAAGATCACCATGTAGTACCCCAGGCCCTTCCAGAGGGTGACGAGCATCACCGAGGGCAGGGCCAGCAGGGGCGAGGTGAGGAAGCCGATCGGGCTGAAGCGATCGCCCAGCAGGGCCACCAGCCAGCCATTCACCAGGCCGTTTTCGGCGTAGAGCCAGCGGAAGGCGATGGCCGCCACCACGATCGACACCAGCACCGGCGTATAGAGGGCACCGCGGAACCAGTGAATGCCGGGCAGTTTGCGGTTCACCAGCACCGCCAGAACCAGGGAGCCCAGCACCATGGGGGGCACCACGCCCAGCAGATAGAGAAAGGTGGTGAAGCTCACCCGGGCGAACATCGGGTCGGCCAGCAGGCGGCGGATGTTGGCCAGGCCGATGAAGCGCAGCGGTTCGCTCACATCGAGGCCGCTCTGGGTGAAGCTGATCACCAGGGCCATGGCCGCGGGGATCAGCACCGAGAGCCCGAGCAGGAGCAGGCCCGGGCTGAGAAAGCCCCAGGCGATCGCCGTGCGGGGGGCGGAACTGGACATCGGCGTGCACCGGTTGGCGCCATTGTGGGGGGTCTTCGTGCCAGCCATCGCGGCGTGACCAGCCCACCCGTGCCTGTCCCCGCCGATCCCCTGGCCGTGCTGCGCCAGATGTTCGGCTACGGGGCCTTCCGCGGTCCCCAGGAGGCGATCGTGCGCCACGTGATCGGCGGTGGATCAGGCCTGGTGTTGATGCCCACCGGTGGCGGCAAGTCGCTCTGCTATCAGGTGCCGGCCCTGTGCCGCCCGGGGCTGGCGGTGGTGGTGTCACCGCTGATCGCGCTGATGCAGGATCAGGTGGAGGCCCTGCTGCAGCTGGGGGTGGCAGCGGCAGCCCTGCATTCGGGCCTGGAGGCCAGGGAGACGGCGGCGGTGTGGCGGCAGCTGCAGGCTGGAACCCTGCAGCTCCTCTATGTGTCGCCGGAGCGGCTGCTGGGGGGCGACCTGCTGGAGCGGCTGGCGGCCCTGCCTGGCCCGCAGCCCCTCGCCCTGTTCGCCATCGACGAGGCCCACTGCGTGTCGCAGTGGGGCCACGACTTCCGGCCGGAGTACATCCAGTTGGGGCTGCTGGCGGAGCGCTTTCCCCTGGTGCCCCGGCTGGCGCTCACGGCCACGGCCGATCCGCGCACCCGCACGGAGATCGTGGAGCGGTTGCGGCTGAAGGACGGCCAGGTGTTCCTGGCCAGCTTCGACCGGCCGAACATCCGCTACCTGCTCCGGGCCAAGGACCAGCCCAGCCGCCAGTTGCTCGCCTTCCTGACCGAACACCGCCAGGAGGCGGGAATCGTGTATGCCCGCTCCCGCAGCCGGGTGGATCAGCTCGCCAGGGAACTGCAGGGGGCCGGCTACGACGCCATCGCCTATCACGCGGGGCTGACCGCGGAGCAGCGCAGCCGCGCACTGCAGCGCTTCCGCCAGGACGCGGCGGTGGTGGTGGTGGCCACGATCGCCTTCGGCATGGGCATCGACAAGCCGGACGTGCGCTTCGTCGCCCACGTGGATCTGCCCAAGAGCCTGGAGGCCTACTACCAGGAGACCGGCCGCGCCGGCCGAGACGGCCTACCGGCCGTGGCCTGGATGGTGCACGGTCCTGGGGACATCCCCCAGCTGCGCCGCTTCATCGACGACTCCACGGCCAGCGAGGAGCAGAAGCGGATCGAGCGGGGAAAACTGGACACCCTGATCGGTTTCACCGAGGCCTCGGGCTGCCGCCGCCAGGTGTTGCTGCGCCATTTCGGCGAGGAGCTGGCGGAACCCTGCGGCAACTGCGATGGCTGCCTGGAGCCGCAGGCGTTGGTGGACGTGTCGTTGCCGGTGCAGAAATTGCTCTCGGCGGTGTACCGCACGGGCCAGCGCTTCGGCGCCGCCCACGTGGTGGACGTGCTGCTGGGGGGCAGCACCGAGAAGATCCGCCAGCTGGGCCACGACCAGCTGAGTGTGTACGGCATCGGCCGGGAACTCGACAGGGGCCAGTGGCGGGCCCTGGTGCGCCAGCTGCTCAGCCGGGAGGTGCTGCTCGCCCCGGCCGAGGCCAGGGGCGGGCTGTGCTTCGGGGCCGAGGAGCGGGTGCGGCCATTGCTGCGAGGCGAGCAGGGGCTGGAGCTGGCCCTGCCGGCGCCCCGGCGGGAGCAGCGCCGGCAGCCGAGACAGAGCACTGGCGCCAGCGGCTCACCTGCGCTGGGGGACTGGGACGAACAGGTGGATGGATCCCTGCTGACCCAGCTCAAGGAATGGCGGCGGGAGCAGGCCAGGTTGCAGGGCGTGCCGCCCTATGTGGTGTTCCACGACCGCACCCTGGTGGAAGTGGCCTCCCGGCGTCCGCCCGACATGGAGGCCCTGGCCCAGGTGAGCGGCATCGGTGCAGCCAAGCTGGAGCGCTATGGCGAGGCGGTGCTCACCGTGGTGCGTGCAGCTTGAACGGATGCAACGGGCTCCAGATCATCATGCTGGGCCATCGCTGAATCGGGCACACCCAGACAGCCGCTGAAAGGCGTGATTACGGCGTGATGATTACCAGAGCTGATCGAGAATGTCGCCTTCGCTCTGGCCATAGATCGACCAGCCATGCAGCAGCAAATGGCGCATGAAACGCGAGGCATCCGGGCGAGCTGAAAACAGGCGCTGCTCCACCACCGCTGTCTTATCCGTCTCCACGGCTGAATCATGAAGAGCCCAGAAGTGGCCGTCACAGTCAGCGCAGATCAACCACTTGCCACGATAGGGAGCCCGTTCGTCGCGCAGAGCGATGTACTGCTCGGCTATGGGTTGGGCCGGATTCGCTTCCGAGGGTCTCTCAAGCGTGGTCATGCCCGTTATCAGCGTGTGATCTCTGTTCACTGTCTATAGGCCCAGTCGATGACGTCAAGAGAGCAGAACCCTGAACGGACGAATTGTCATGGGTGGACAGTATGAATCGCTACAGAAAACGCGACACGGCCGCAAAAATGAGCACAACTGCCCAATCCACGGGAATGTCTTCAGGCCTCCTCGTTCTTGAGAAAGCGGTTGGCGAGTCGGACGGCCAACACCACTGAGGCAATCCCATAGGACGCAAAGGTGATCGCCTGGCCTGCGCTGCCGGCGATGTACGCCTCCCGCCGGAGCAGCACGGTATCGGCCAGGGAGGCGGCCGTGCCCCAGAACAGCACCCACGCACTCACATAGGCAATGCCCCTGAGGGTCCTGTCCATGGCCGGTCGTCCAGTGGGTTGACCCTACCGGAGTCGCTCGTGGCTGGGGTGGGCACGGCCGGCCGGGATAGGGCAGGCTGCGGGTGTGCCCTCCGCCTCCAGCGCATGCCCGCCGCTGTGTTGATCCTGCTGGTGATGGGAGCAGTGGGGCTGCTGCTCAACCCCAGCCGGGAGGACTTCGCCTGGTTCCTGCGCCTGCGCCGGCCGTCCTGGCTCACCTTTGAGCGGCTGATCCCCCTGATCTGGATCAGCATCTACGCCTGCTTCTGGGGGGCGGCAGTGTTGAGCTGGCAAGCCCGCGGCAGCTGGGGGCAGATGCTGGCCTTCCTGGGCCTGGTGCTGCTGGTGCAGAGCTACACCCTGGCGATCTGCCGCACGCGCAGCCTGGCGGCCGGCACCTGGATCGGCTTCTCCGGCTGGATCTGGGGCATGGCCCTGGCGGTGGTTCTGGCCAAGGAGGTGCCCCTGGCGGCCCTGTTGCTGGTGCCCTATCTGCTCTGGAGCCCGATCGGCACGCTGGTGACCTGGCAGATGCAGCGCCTGAACCGCTGAACGGCTGGGGAACAGGGCAGTGCTGGTGTCAGAAGCGCCACAGTGGCCCGATCACGCCACCCACCCATGACGCCAACCCGTGAACAGATCCTGGCGGCCTCGGCCGGCTGGGTGGCGGTGCTGCTGAATGTGCTGCCCGGCCTGGGAGCTGGCTATCTCTACCAGCGCCGCTGGAAGGCCTACTGGCTCACCAGCGGCCTGGCCACTGCCTGGTTTGCCGCCGGCGCCGTGCTGGGCCGCGATGCGGATCCCGCCAGCCTGGGGCAGAACCAGCTGGTGGGCCTGGCAGGGCTCTTGCTGCTGGCCGGCGTGACCGCCGTGGAGGCAGGCATTGCCGTGAAGCGGGTGCGTGCTTCCAGCTGCGATCCGCAGCAAAACAGGGAGATTTAATCACTGCGCAACCAGCCCTCCCCGACCATCGCCTAAGATCTGTAAAGATCCTTAAACATTCGCCGATGTTCACGCTTGAGAAGGCTGCCCAGATCTTTCCTGACACCCTCTCGGCGGACGTGGTGCCCGCAATCACGGCACGCTTCCGTCTGCTCAGCGCTGAGGACCAACTGGCCCTGATCTGGTACGCCTACCTGGAGATGGGCAACACGATCACCGTGGCCGCTCCCGGCGCCGCGCGGATGCAGTTCGCCGAGCCGGTGCTCAACCAGATCAAGGCGATGGACTTCGCCCAGCAGAGCCAGGTGATGTGCGACCTGGCCAACCGCAGCGACACACCGATCGGCCGCACCTATGCGCTGTGGTCGGTGAACATCAAGCTGGGGTTCTGGTATCAGCTGGGTGAATGGATGGCCGCCGGCCTGGTGGCGCCGATCCCCGAGGGCTACCAACTGTCCTCCAACGCGGCCTCGGTGCTGAGCTCGGTGAAGGGGGTGGAGCAGGGTCAGCAGATCACCCTGCTGCGCAACTTTGTGGTGGACATGGGCTTCGACCCGGCCAAGGGCGAAGGTCAGCGGGTGGCCGAGCCGATCGTGGCGCCCACGCCCGAGGAGCAGCGCAAGCGGGTGTTCATCGAGGGGGTGCTCAACCCCACGGTGAACAGCTACATGGATCTGCTCAACGCCAACGACTTCGACAACCTGATCCAGTTGTTCCTGCCAGACGGCGCCCTGCAGCCGCCCTTCCAGAAACCGATCGTGGGCAGCGACAAGATTCTGCGCTTCTTCCGCGAGGATTGCCAGAACCTCAGGCTTCTCCCCGAGCGCGGCTACGCCGAACCCACCGAAGGCGACTTCACCCAGATCAAGGTCACCGGCAAGGTGCAGACCCCCTGGTTCGGAGCCGGCATCGGCATGAACGTGGCCTGGCGTTTTCTGCTTAACCCCGAGGGCAAGATCTATTTCGTAGCCATCGACCTGCTGGCATCCCCCGCTGAACTGCTGAAGTTCCAGCGTTGAGGTTGGCCGCTGATCAGGGTCTGGCACTGGCGGCCCTGATCCTCCTCCTCTGGTTCGCATCCCTGGGGGGCGTGCTGGCGCTGGACCTGTCCACCCTGGCCGCTCCCATTGGCCTGGCGGCGGTCCTGCTCCGCACCCTGCTGCACACGGGCCTGTTCATCGTGGCCCACGACGCCATGCACGGTCTGCTGCTGCCGCGCTGGCCCCGGGCGAACCACCAACTGGGCGCCCTGGCCCTGGGCCTTTATGGCGCTCTGGGCTATGGGCGTTGCAGGCGCAATCACGCCTTGCACCACCAGCGCCCCGCCTCTGCCAGCGATCCCGATTTCCATCGCGACCCTGGCGACGGGGCCCTGCGCTGGTATGTGGATTTTATGGGCGGCTACCTCAGCCCGCCCCAGATGGCCCTGTTGCTGGCTGGTTGGGGAGCGCTGGCCACTGGGCTCTGGCTGACGCAGGCCATCCCCTGGCAGGAGGCCGGCCTGCGGGTGCTGATCGGTTGCACACTGCCGCTGCTGCTCAGTTCCGTGCAGCTGTTCGTGGTGGGCACCTACCTGCCCCATCGCCGGCACGGAACCGACGGACCGATCAGCCTGGCCTGGCCCAGCTGGCTCTCGCTGCTGGCCTGTTATCACTTCGGCTACCACAGGGAACACCATGAACAGCCTGGCCTGGCCTGGTTTGAGCTGCCCCAGGCCCATCGACGTAACAAAACACTCGCATTGCCCTGAAGAGATCGGTAGCGTCTCAACACAGAACTGTGGGGAGCGCAGCAGTGATCGACACCATGCTCGAGGGCTGGACGGAAACGGAACAGGCCGTTGCCCGCTCCGCCTTCAGTCGGGCCTATGAGCGCGCCGTCGGGCAACTGGTACAGCAGGTGCAGAGCCAGGCGGCATCCCTGCATTCAGCCGAAACCCTCTGGCAGCTGCACGACTACCTGAGCATCCAGCGACACACGATGGAAGGCCGCTTCGATTTTCGGCTGGATGGCATCCTGTTCGTATTTGCCAGCCTGGTGAAGGACAGCCTGCTGCAGATGGATGAACTGGTGGGCCTGGATGATGACAAGCTGGCCAAGATCGCAGCGATGTCCCGCTTCTGAGCTCAGCCTGCGGACACCTGCACACCCTTCCAGAAGGCAACCCTGCCCTTGATCTCGGTCGCAGCATCCTTGGGCTCGGGGTAGTACCAGGCGGCATTGGCATTCACCGCGCCATCCACCACCACGTCGTAGTAGTGCGCCTCACCTTTCCAGCCGCACACGCTGCGGTGGCTGGAGGGGCGGAAGGCTTCTGGCCGAAGGGCGTCCGGCGGAAAATAGGCATTGCCCTCAACGGTGACGATGTCATCGCTGCTGGCGATGACCGTGCCATTCCACAGGGCTTGCATGGGGATCAGAAGCAGAAGGGCAGAAACTGGATGCGGCAAGCTGCTGTGCCTTCCATCAGGGTACCGGGGGCGACGCGGAAGCTGATCTGGCGGGCGATGCCGGAGCCGGTGAAGGCCCCGCTGAGGATGCCGATCACCAGGCTGACCATGGCGGCTCCGCCGTTGACAGCTCGGCCCCGCGCAGCTTGAGAGGAAGGACTGGATCATGGAGATTGCAACCCGTTGCAGAGGTTGTAACGGGTTGGCACAGTTCGACCCCTCACCTCTGGAACGGGCAAAGGACAGGGCGAAGAAGCCACAGGCCTGGGCTGGGGAGGCCAGCCCAGGTCAACTGCACGAAACAGGGCATAGGGGGAGGAGACAGGCATGGACGTCGTCCTAAGTACACCTGTACTAAGAGGCGTCGGGGCTGCTGTCAAGTACCCATCCCTGGCGATGTTCCGGATGACTGCCCGTTGCTTGCCAGGCTCTGCGGTGACCGTTTGTAACGGTGCGCTGGCCTTGACGGCCCCGGCGCCGCGCTTGTGTGGTGCTGTTGGGTAGAAACGGCGGGTTGGAACCCTCCCCCATGCGCTTCACCTGGGCCCAGCACCAGCAAGCCGCACGCACCATCAGTGCCGTGCAGCAGCAGAACAGTGGTACGGCCCTGGCCCTGATGGGAATCGCCCTGCTCCTGCTGCTCCAGGACCTCGAGGACGCCGATTGATCCGGCGATCGATTGCAACAGCAAGGCTGGTTGAACAGCAAACCTTGACAGAAGCCAATCCCGGTGGCGTTTGTTACGCCCGGCCCATGTCCCTGTCCATACCTTGCGTCCAGCAATCAATCCAGAGCGATGACCTCCCAGATTGAACTGAGCGTTGGTCAGCAATTCGAGATCGAACGCTTCAGCCGGGCCATCGATGCCCACACCGACGCCGAGCAGCTGCGCAGCCTGGCCAAACAGCTCCTGCAGGCCTGGCACACCCAGAAGGCTGCCACCAACTGGGTGATTCAGCAGCAGATGGGCGCTGCGCCTCCCCAGTGAGTTAGAGCAGAGCTGTCCACACCCATCCCGCGACGGGAGGCACCCTGATCGATTCCGCCTTGCCACCGATCGCCGGCCGTGAGGCGGAGATCCAGGCGCTCATGCACGGCAGCCAGCTGCCCTCGCCCAGAAGCGAGTGGGAGTCGAGATACGCGACGATCCGCTCGGCCTTCGCCTGTGCCCTGCACATGCACCAGCCCACGATTCCGGCCGGGCCGGATGGTGGGCTGATCAGCCATCTGCAGTGGATGTTCGAGCACCCCGGTGAGGGCGACAACCACAACGCCGAGCCCTTCGCCCAGTGCTACAGGCGTCTGGCTGACCTCCTTCCCGAGCTGATCGCCGAGGGCTGCAATCCACGGGCGATGCTCGATTACTCGGGCAATCTGCTCTGGGGCTTTGAGCAGATGGGCCGCCACGACATCCTCGACGCCCTGCGTTTTCTCACCTGCGACACCCGCATGCAGCGGCACGTGGAGTGGCTGGGCACCTTCTGGAGCCACGCCGTGGCCCCCTCCACCCCCATCCCCGATCTGAAGCTGCAGATCCAGGCCTGGCAGCAGCACTTCGCCGCCCTGTTCGGCGATGGGGCCCTGCAGCAGGTGCAGGGCTTCTCCCTGCCGGAGATGGCCCTGCCCAACCATCCCGACACCCTGTTCGCGCTGGTGCAGGCCCTGCGGGACTGCGGCTACCGCTGGCTGCTGCTGCAGGAGCACAGCGTGGAGAACACGGACGGCACACCGCTCAGCCGCGAGCAGGCCCTGGTGCCCAACCGGCTGGAGGCCCGCAGTTCCAGCGGCGAGGTGGCCACGATCACCGCCCTGATCAAGACCCAGGGCTCAGACACCAAGCTGGTGGGCCAGATGCAGCCCTGCTACGAGGCCCTGGGATTGGACCGCGTGCCGTTGGCAGGCCGCTCCATCCCGCCGCTGGTGAGCCAGATCGCCGACGGTGAAAACGGCGGCGTGATGATGAACGAATTCCCCTCCGCCTTCCTCCAGGCCCACCGGCGCCTGGCCGAGGGCGGTTGTGGCGGGACCGTGGCCCTCAACGGCAGTGAGTACCTCGACCTGCTGGCAGCCACCGGTCTCGGCGAGGCCGACTTTGCGCCGATCCAGGCGGTGCAGCAACAGCGGCTCTGGTCGCAGGTGAGCGACACCGCGCCAGATGGGCTCACCCCCGAAGCGGTGGAGGCGGCGATCACCGCGCTGCAGGCGAGCGATGGGTCCTTCTCGATGGCCGGCGCCTCCTGGACCAACAACCTCAGCTGGGTGGAGGGCTACACCAACGTGCTTGAACCGATGCAGCAGCTCAGCGCCCGCTTTCACGCCCACTTCGATCCGCTGCTGGCGGCCGATCCGGCCGTGACGGCCACACCGGGCTATCAGCAGGCGCTGCTGTACCTGCTGCTGCTGGAGACCAGCTGCTTCCGCTACTGGGGCCAGGGCACCTGGACCGACTACGCCCGCGAGCTCTACCGCCGCGGAGAAGAGGCACTCTGCTGAGCAGGCCTCTCCATGGCAGAGGTCACCGATCCATGTTGTCCAACCTGCGCCGGAGCTCAGACAGTTCCCGGCGCAGGTCGGCATCATCACCCCGGGGATCCTGAGGGGGAAGACCTGTAGCGGGCATTTGGCTGTCGTCGGCGTAGCCCCTGAGGCTGCGGAACATCAGGCCGCCGCCGCTGGCAATCATCACCACATACACGGCCAGTTGCCAGAGGGTGGCTGGCAGCAACGTGATGCGCACGCTGTTGAGCACACCCACGAACAGCGCCGCCAGCGAACCCCACACCAGCAAGCGAGCCCAGCGCTGGTAGCTCCCGGCAAACAGCAGACACACGCCGATGGCCAGGGGGATCATCAACAGACCCATTCCCGGCGTTCCCAAACCCACCAGCTGGCCGCCAGCCCAACCCGAGCCTCCCCAGCCGCTTCCCAGGCGACCGAACGAGCGGCCAAGCCCGGGAGCCAGGCCATCGGCGCGCACGAGCACCTGATTCATGAACAGGAACACGCCGCCACCGAACAGGCAGCCGCCAACGATGAACTGAATAACATCACCAGCCTGATTGGATGCACTGCGGCTCATCGCTCAAGGGGAGGGTTTTGCTTGAAAGGGTAGGTCTCCCGGGCGAAAAGCCCCGCTCTGCAGTGGCAGAACAGGGCTTTGGCTGATCTCTGCGGAGCGAGAGGGCTGCCGATGGCCGATGGCGATGCTGAATGCAGCCCTCAGTGGGCGTAGTGCTGGCCGCGGTAGGTGAGTTCCTTGGTGGCTTCTTCCAGCTTGGGCTCATCGTGGTGGGCATCCACGTAGGCCACGCCGCGATACGCCTTGGCCATCAGGAACTGGGCGTCGTCGAGACGCTTGGCCTTGAGGATCTTGGTGCGGATCAGATCGAGCACGTTCATCACGGTCTCCACAGTGCCCGCGTCCCCGTTGCCTGGCGCGGATCGATCTGCGTCCACCTGGAGGGTGGATCAACGTGTCTGCATTCAAGCATTTGGTAGCGGTTGCTACAACGTTTAAGTCAGTAAACCCTCCACTTTCTTTGCAAAGAGGACTACTGGCAGGGCCGGGCAGATGAATGGGGGATCAACCCAACAGCGGCCTGCCGTCGCTGCGGCGGATCGCCACCACCCCAGGGCGGGGTGGTCGGCCGGGTGCTGGTGAGGGCCAGTTGGAGCCCAGGGGCACTTCGCGGAGCTGCTGGAAGGATCCGCCGTCACCGTCCTGAAGGGTGTGGGCCTGCACCTCGCGGGCTCCGGGCAGACGGGTGCCGTGAGCCTCGCCGGGGTGCTGCACAGCCAGAAACAGGCTGGTTTCGGCGCTGTCGAAACAGGGCCCGCACAGCTCGCATTCCATCGGCCCGGTGGCAAACAGCATGGCCTCACCGGCCCGGGGGCCGCTGGCGGGGAACAGCCAGCAGGCGTTGTTGCCGAACACGTCCAGTTCGGCGCCGCTGAAGGAGCGGTCGGTGACCATCCAGAGGTTGCCACGGCGGTCGAAGGCCAGGTTGTCGGGCATGGCGAAACCCATGCCCCCCTGCCAGGGGGTGCCACCGGCGGCCACCATCCGCCAGCGGAAGCTGCCGGGGTTGCCGCCGCGCTGCAGGCCATCCTCGAGCCGCATCACCCAGCCGAAGGGCCAGCTGGGTTCACCGCCGGGGCCGGCAAAAATGGCCGGGTCGGCCTGCCCCTCGCCATCGCTGCCGCCGGCGGTGAAGGCGATCAGCAGATCGCCGCTGCGCGGGTCGATCACCGTGTCCTCCGGGCGGGCCGCCGGCGTGGCGCCGATGGCATTGGCGGCCAGGTGGGCATCGATCAGGATTGCCCCCTGGCGTTCCTCGCCGCTGCCGGGGTAGAGATCGGCGAGACTGCGGTGCTGCTGCAGGTAGGCCGCCAGCTCGGCGTCGCTGGCCAGGGCCTCGGCACCGGGCTGGCTGCGGTCGCGGTGGGGCAGGAGCGTGGGCTGGCTGAGGCCGAAGCGCTCGTAATGGCTCGGCGCCAGCGGCGCCAGTGGGGTGGCGGGATCCAGGGCCAACCAGCGCCCCGTGCCGTCCGGGTTGAACTGGGCCGCCTCCAGCCGGCCCCGCTCCAGCAGCTGGGAGTTGGCGGGATCGGCCGGATCGCTCACCAGCCCTTCGCTCACAAACCGGTAGAGGTGGCCGCCGTGGCGGTCGCAGCCGGAGAACAGCACCAGGGGCTGGCCTGCCCTGGCCTGCACCCCCACCGCCTCGTGGCGGAAGCGACCCAGCCAGCTGTGCTTCACCGCCGGCTGCTGCGGGCGGCTCGGGTCCAGCTCCACCATCCAGCCGTACTTGTTGCCCGCCAGGCCGAAGGGGTTGCCCAGGCCATCGAGGCGGCTGCCATCGAAGCGGAAGGGACGCTCGGCGGGCGAGGGTGAGGAGCCGTCGGCATACACCCGCTCCACCACCTGGCTCTGGATGTTTTCCTCGGCCGAGAGCACCGTGCCCCAGGGGGTCTGGCCGCCGGCGCAGTTGGCGAAGCTGCCGATCACCTGATCCCCCAGGCCGTCGTCGTAGCCCAAGCGCTGGCTGCGGCGGAACACGGCCGCCGCCGGACCGCTGCAGCGCAGCCGCTCCTGGGCCTGCTCCAGCCCGCTCAGGCCTGTGATGCGCCGGTCGTAGCGGCCCGGGGCGGCACGCCAGGCGCCATTGGCATCCCGACTGATCTCGGCCACGCCGAGTCCCAAATCGGCCATGGCGGCCGTGGCCACCGCCAGCACAAGGGCCCGCAGGGGATCGTCCGCGGCGAGTGCCGCCCCATCCACCCGGCCACCCCGGGGCGCGAGCGCCTCGCGCAGGTCCTCAAAGGGCAGCGTGTGGCCGGTGGCCTCGCGATAGCCCTCCTGCCAAGGCCTCGGACTGATGTACTCGAAATTCACCGTGAGCAGGGCCCGGTCGTCCGCCAGGGGCGTGTAGGCCAGGTAGTCGTTGTTGAAGCCGAAGCGGCCGTCGGCCAGGGGCTGCCCCCAGCTGAACAGCAGGTCGCTTCGGTAGCCCTCGGGCAGCACCAGGCGGTCGTCGATGGCGATGCGGCTGTAGAGCTGCCGCTGCTGGGCCGGGCTGCGGCCGTCGCCGGGCAGGGGCATCGGGCCCGGCAGGGGCGCAAAGGGAAGGTCGCCGGCCACCGGACTGGCCAGCCCAGCCGCAGGGCTCCTGGCGGCGGTGGCCCCAGCATCCCGGCTCATCAGGGCGGGAGCGACCACAGCGGTGCCGCCCAGGCCCAGCAGCTGGATCAGCAGGGAGCGGCGATTCATGGTTGCAACAGGCGTGCAGCGTGTCCGCACTATTTGCCCAATCTTTGCTCTGGGCTTCGCTCCTCAGCGCATCCCTGAACACATGGCGCATGCTGCGCTGGACTCACCAGCGCAGCATGCGCAGCCACAGCCACCAGAGCAAGGCCACCGGCAGGGCGGCCAGGGCCAGCACGGCCAGGCTCTGCAGCTGCTCCGTACTCATGCCACGGCATCCCCGGCGGCGGCCAGGGCCCCCTCCAGGGCCGCCAGCCGCTTGCCGTTCACGCCCAGGTCGGAATCGCCGAGGCGCGACACCGAGCGCGCCTGCAGCACACCCGCCGCTGGATCGGCATACAGCTCCAGATCGTCCACGAAGCCGAACAGGGCGCTGCTGCAGGTGGCGTGGAGGTAGTCGCCGCTGTGCACCAGCACCTGGGTGCGGGGCAGGCCCTCCACCACCGGCAGCAGCCGGGCCAGGGCCGCCTCAGGGTCGGCGCTGGGCCAGTCGGCGCGGGCACAGTGGGCCGGCGAGGGGCAGGGGGCCAGGCTGCCGCCATGCACCCCCAGTTCAGGCGGCACAGGCCCCACCAGCTGGAACAGCCCGAGGGTGAGCAGCAGCAGCCAGTGGGGCAGAAACGAAGCGAGCAAGATCACGGCAACTGGCGGGAGCAGGAGCGAGCTCTCACACTGGCATCGCCGCCCGCACAACTGACGCGCGATGAACCCGATCCAATCCGGCCCAATCGCCAGGCGCGCTGGCCTGCTGGCCGTCGCGCCAGCCCTGCTGATCGGCGCCAGCCCAGGCCCCGCAAGGGCCCAGTACTCCCCCAACTGCGAGCGGAACGGCCGGCGGGATTACTGCGCCTACACCCAGGTGGCCGGTGCCACCAACGAGCGCCAGGAATTCGCCCAGATCGTGTTCGCCGACCACACGGTGTATGAGGTGCTGCGCAACGAAACCAGCTGCAAGCAGCAGGGCAATGTGCGTACCTGCGACGCCAAGATCATCACGCCGCCCGGCAATCCCCGGGCCATTCCTGCCTGGTATCGCGGCACCGCCTACGAGGGGGGCTACAAGCACGAGTATGTGGGCCAGGGCATCCACATCAACTACGTCTTTCTCGACTGATCTGTTGTTCTGGACTGATGGCCCTGCCCCCCTGGCGAGCATTGCTGCGCGGCGCCCGTGAGCGCGAGGGGCGCTCCCCGGCGGCCCGCTGGCTGCAGCTGGCCACGGTGGCCGCCGACGGCAGCCCGCGGGTGCGCACCCTGGTGTTCCGTGGCTGGGCCGGCGACACCGGCCTCGATCTGCTCACCGATGCCCGCAGCGCCAAGGCGGCCGAACTGGAACGCCAGCCAGCCGTGGAGCTCTGCTGGCTGCTGCCCCGCGCCCGCATGCAGTTCCGGCTGCGGGGGGCCGTGGTGCCGCTGTCGCCAGCGCTGGAGCTGGGGGAGCGGCAGCGCCACTGGCAGGGCCTCTCCCCCGGCGGACGGGCGGTGTGGGGCTGGCCCGCGCCGGGAGAGGCCCTGCAGGCGGACGGTCCCTTTCCAGACGCCCTGGAGGACGGAACACCCCTGCCGGCGCACCTCCTGTTGCTGCGCATCGCCCTCACCCAGGTGGAGCTGCTGGAGCTGATGCCCCAGCCCCACCGCCGCCGCCGCTGGCGGCTGGAGGATGGCTGGCGGGAACAGGCGCTCAACCCCTAATCGTTGGCGTCGCCATCCTCACCAGCACGGGATTCATTGCCGTCTTTCTCGTCCTCCTCGTCGCCGGCGTCGTCACCGTCCTGGGGGCTTCCCAGGGATGGAGTATCCCGCTCGGCTGGGCCATCGTCCCGGTCTCGGCTTCCCTCACCACCGCAGGCGGCCAGCAGAGCGATCAGGCTGGCAGCGGCGAGAAAGCGGGTAATGGACGCCATGGTTCTTGGCAGGGTGGGCCAGTCCACTCTGGCTACGGAAGCAACTCAGATTCAGCAGCGAGGAATGAGGTAACGGGCGCATTGGTTCCGTTCCCCACCCCGCAGCAGGTGAAGCCATCAACCAAAGTGGTGGCACCTGCTTGGCGAAGGGATGAAAGAGGTGAGCGCGGCGGAACTGCTGGCCAAGGCTGTGGCCCGCTTTGCCGCCATCTCCGGAGGCGTGGCCCTATTGATCTGGCTGTTCTGGGTGATGCTCGACTTCAAGAGCATGCAGTCGGGCTTCACCCTGCCCTAGGGGTGCGATGGCCATGGAACATGCCCTTGCCCAGCTCGAGCTGGCCGTGGTGGGCCACATGGAATGGGTGAGTTTCGTAGCTGTGGAGCAGCTGCCGCTGGCGGGGGTTGTGCAGCATGCCCACGCCTTTCGTGAAGAGCCGGCCGGTGCCGGCGCGGTGGCAGCGGTGCAGCTGGCGCGGCTCACGGGCCGGCGGGTGCATTTCTTTACCGCCCTGGGCCGCGACGCCACCGGCGAGCAGGCTGCCGACCGCCTGCAGCAACTCGGCTTGGAGCTGCACGTGGCCTGGCGGGCGTGCTCCAGTCGCCGGGGGGTGAGTTTTGTGGATGGGGCCGGCGAACGCAGCATCACCGTGATCGGTGAGCGGCTCAGTCCGCAGGCTGACGACCCCCTGCCCTGGTCCCTGCTGGCCGCTTGCGACGGCGTGTTCGCGACCGCCGCGGATGGCGCCGCCCTGCAGTACTGCCGCCGGGCCCGGGTGCTCACCGCCACCCCGCGGCTGCGGCTGCCGGTGCTGGAGGCCAGCGGGGTGGCGCTGGATGCCCTGATCGGCAGCGCTCTGGATCCGGCGGAGCAGGTGCCGGCCGGCAGCCTCAGCCGCCAACCGGGCCTGCGCATCGCCACCGAGGGGGCGCAGGGAGGCTGGAGCAGCCCGGGCGGCCGCTATGCAGCCGAGCCCCTGCAGGGCGCCGTGGTGGACAGCTATGGCTGCGGCGACAGCTTTGCCGCTGGGGTGACAGCCGGCCTGGCGGCCGGCTGGCCCGCTGCCGAGGCGATCGCCCTGGGCGCCCGCTGCGGGGCGGCCTGCGCCGGGGTGTTCGGTCCCTACCCGGCCGGCTGAGGCCCGACTCACTCAGGAATCCTGAAGCAGCAAGGCAATTTGGTTGTGGCCGTTGCCCTGGGCCAGGAACAGGGCCCGCTCCGCCCGCAGCAGCAGATCCTGGGGCGATTGATCCTGGGGGGCAAGCAGGGTGAGCCCGCCGCTGACGCTGAGCTGGTGGCCACTGGATCGGAACACGCCCCCCAACTCGCTGATGGCGGTGCGGATCGCCTCGGCCCGCTCCATCGCGGCCGTCTGGTCCACGTCCACCATCAGGATCGCGAAGGCCTGGTCGCCGATCTGACCGAGCAGGTCCTGGGGGCGATGCTGGGCCTGCAGGCAGGACGCCACATCCTGAAGGGCGCGGTCAGAGGCCTCAAGGCCCCAGCGCATGCGCACCTGGCTGAACTGGTCGAGTTCCAGGGCCAGCAGGGCCAGGGACTCCTGGCCTCCCTTGGCGCGAGCCAGTTCGGGCACGGCCTGCTCCAGAAAGCTGAACCTGTTGGCCAGGCCGGTGAGTGGGTGCAGCGTTAGCTCTCGCCTCAACTCCAGTTCCCGCAGCACCAGCTGGGCGAGATCCTCGAGCAGCGTCACCTGGCCAGGCTGCAGCTGGCGGGGCTGACGATCGATCACGCAGAGGGTGCCGAGGTTGTGGCCATCCCGACTCTGCAGGGGCGCGCCGGCATAGAAGCGGATCCGGGGCTCGCCGGTGACCAGCGGGTTGGTGTTGAATCGCTGGTCCTCACTGGCATCAGCCACCACCAGGGTCTCATCGCCGGCGATGGCGTGGGCGCAGAAGGCCATCGAGCGCGGCGTCTGCTTCGCATCGAGCCCGTGGTGGGCGAGGAACCACTGGCGATCCCTGTCCACCAGGGAAATCAGGGCAATCGGCGCCTCCAGCACCGTGGCGGTGAGGCCCACCAGCCGGTCGAAGTGCTCATCACCGGGGTGGTCGAGCACCCCCTGGCGCTCCAGGTCCCGCAGCCGCTGGTTCTCATTCGGCGGCAGGGGATAGTCGGGGTAGGGCATGGTGGTTTCCCCACAGACTTCAGTCTAGGCGGGCTGGAGCAGGGTGGCTGAATCGCGGGGGCGGGCGGGCCTCAGCAGGGGTTGTCCACGAAGCGGCGGCCCACGAAAGGTGAGGTCATGGCCCGCAGCAAGGCGCTATAGCTCAGCTGATAGCGCTGCTCATCGCCCACCTGCAGCGGCCTGCTGCCGTCACCCTCCACCACCAGGTGGTCGCTGGAGGCCCCGCGGATGGTGCTGCCCGCCGGGGGGGTGAGGCCGGCCGGATCCACGTCCTGTTCCCCCAGGGCGAGCAGGGCCCGGTGCACGGGGTGGGATGACGCGGCGGCGGCCACCCCGGTGGGTGCACGGGCGAAGCTGGTGTGGCGGCGTTCACCCCAGGGCTGGCTGGGCTTGGCCCGGGCCTCGATCACCTCGGCCACCAGGGTGATCGCGTCGGTGTGGAGGCCGGGGATCGCCGTGCGACCCAGGGGTTCCCGCCCCAGCAGCAGGGCCTCCCCCAGGCGCAGGTGGTTGATCCGCCCCGGATCGCCGCCGGCCGCCAGCCAGGGCAGGTTGGCGGAATTGCCCCCCGAGCACCAGGGCAGGCGCAGGGCGAAGCGGCGCTCCAGGGCAATCGTGAGCCGGGAGAGTTCCGCCATGTTCACCGCGTCCGGGGCGATGCCGTGCTGACAGCCGAGGTTGGTGCCGATGCCCACCAGGCGCAGGTTGGGCAGGGCCAGGATGCGCTGGGCCACCCGCTCCAGATCCACCGGCAGGATGCCCTCCCGCAGATCGCCCAGTTCCACCATCAGCAGCACCCCATGGCGCAGCCCCTGGCACGCGGCCGAGGCCGCCAGGGCCTCCAGCACCCGCACCTCGCTGTTGCAGCTGATCGCCGCGTGGGCCACCACCCGCTCCACCTGGCTGAGCATCGGCGAGCGCAGCAGCAGCATGGGCACCGCCAGCCCGCCTCGAGCCAGGGCCTCGATGGATTCGATCCGCGCTTCGCCGATCGAGCCCACCCCCGCCGCCACCCAGGTGCGAACGATCTCTGCCAGGCCCAGGGTGGCCTTGCTCACGCCCGTCACCGCAATGCCCTGGCGGGCCAGCCGCTCCACCAGGGTGCGGGCGTTGTGGTGGAGCTTCTCGAGGTGAATCTCCAGCCGCGGCGCGCTCAAACGGGCAGAGAGCGTTCGGCGCTGAGCTGGGGGAAGGCGCGCACCACCATGGCCACCAGGCTGGCCGCCGGCCGGCGGATGGCATCGGTCACCGGGATGGCGAGCTCGGCCTCGTAGAGCGCGATCGCCGCAGTGAGCTGGGCGTCGTCCAGGCCCTCGTGGTTGAGCGTGAGCCCGATCACCCGGGTGGGGGCGAAGGCCTCGATCAGCCGGATCTCGCTGGCCGGCGTAGGCATCGGCACGAAGGGGAAGTCGCTCAGGTGGCGGCGGGCCGGTGCGTGCTGCAGGATCACCGCCTGGGGCTGGCCGCCCCGCAGGATGAAGCTCGAGGAGAGATAGGCGGGGTGGCTGAGGGCCCCCTGGCCCTCGATCACGATCACCTCCGGGTGATCACAGTCGTAGGCCGCCACCACCGCCGCCTCCACCTCCCCCGAGCAGAACTGGGAGGGGATGGCATCGAGGGGCACGCCGAAGCGCCCCCCCTGGATCAGGCCGGTCTGGCCGGTGCTCACCTGCGCGGCGGCGATGCCGTGGTCCCGGAGGGCCCGCACCAGCAGGGTTGCCGTGGTGCGCTTGCCGATGGCTCCATCGGTGCCGAGCACGGCGATGCGCGGGCAGCGCACCCGGGCGATCGAGCCGTTGAACAGCTTCAGGTCCTTGAGGGGGGCCGGGCGTCGCACGTCCCGGATCGACACCCCATGGCGCCGGGCAGCGGCCTGAAAGACGCCGTCGTCGTTGAGGAACTCCCGCATGCCGTTCACCAGGTTGAACCCTGCAGCCATCGCCTCCAGCAGCACACGGCGATCCTCCTGGCCGAACAGGCCGCTCGCCGGGGCCATGCCATAGATCAAGGTGCCGCCCCCCGGTCCCACCAGGGCGCGGGCGGCGGCCAGGTTGGCCACCACCGGGATGCCGTTGGCCACCCCGTCGAGCAGGAGTCCGGTGTCCAGCCCGGCGCACTGGCTGTCGATCACGGCCCGGATGGCATAGGCGTCGCAGTGCCGCACCAGGCCGTGGGCCGTCTTGCCATCGAGGCCGGAGAAATGGCCTTCGCAGTACACAACCGCTGCCGGTGTGCGGGCTGCCATCAGACCGGTTGCGGCCAGGGTCAGGTCGGGGACCTGGGGGGAAAATGTCAAAGAAGCCAGGCCGTGACCGCTGGGCGAAGTGACCGCTGGGCAGGGTGCAGCACCGCAGACGGAAGCGGCGCAGAGGTGGCCGCCAGGTGGCGTGGTTCCGGCCAGTCTAGGGAGATTCGAGGGGTTGGAGCACGCCGCAACCTGCTGCGCTCAGCGGCGGCCGTTCACGATCACCCCCTGGGCGCTGCCCCCGGCGGCACCGGGCAGGGCCGGCACCACTGAGGTCTGGCCATCCCACTTGTCGAGAAACAGCTTGTAGAGCACCTGGTTGTCGAGGCTGGAATTGAGCGTCTGGTAGCGCTTGGCCTCCTGCTCGGCGATCTTCACCTCCGTCTGGGCGCGCAGCAGCTGCTGCTCGGCGATCTGCTTCTGCTCGATGGCGGCCCGGTATTCCTCGGCGATCTGCAGGCCGGTGAGGTCGAGGCCCTGCACGCTCACGTAATCGAATTTGCGCAGTTCTTCGGCCACCTTCTCCTGCACGATCTCGGAGATCGTGTTCCACTCGGTGGCGATCGTGACCAGCTCGTACTGGGAAAACACGGATTTGAGGGCCTTGAGCAGCGAGGGCTGGATCACCCGCGGGTAGATCTGCTGGTTGTCGGTGGCGATGGTCTCGAAGATGCGGCCGGCCTCGCTGGGCTTCATCGCGTACTTCACCGTGGCCGTGGCCTGGATCACCTGCAGATCTTTCGTGAGGGTGGAGAACTGCTCGGGCCGCACCTGGGTGCGCACATCAAAAAGGGAGATCGCCTGCACCAGCGGCGCCTTGAAATTGGCACCCGGGGCCCGGGGCGCGCCTGTGACCTTGCCCAGGGTGGTGACCACCGCCACGTTGCCCGCCGGCACGATGAACACGGCCTGGCTGAGAAGGATCAGCAGCCCCAGCACCGCAGCCACGATCAGGGTGAAGCCGCCGCCTGGCCCCTCGGCGCTGGCGGAGCGGAGCGGTGACTGCATGGCGAGCCAGATGAATGGCCAAACCTAGGCAGGTTGGCCAGGGTCGCGGGCAGCCTCCGGTTGCACCAGGCCATCGAGCGTCACAAAGCGGTAGCCGCGCCGTTGGAGCAGGGGCACCACCCGCTGCAGGGTGGCCAGGGTGGCCTGCAGGGTGTCGGGCCGGTCGTGCAGCACGATCACCCCGCCGGGGTGGGCATGGAGCAGCAGGAAGCGGCGCAGAAACCAGCCGGGCGGATGGCTTGTGTCGAGGGGGAACAGCGAAGCGAGAGCCAGGCGGTAGCCGGCGGCATTCAGCTGGCGCAGCATCCGCCGGTGAAACCAGCCGCCCCCCGGGCGGAACCAGTGCAGCCGCAGGTCCAGCGGGGCCGCCGCCTGCTGCAGGGCCCGCTCGGTGGCCAGCAGCTGGGCCGCGAAGCTGGCGGGATCCAGCTGGGACGACACCCCATCCACCTGCATGTGGTTGCCGATCTGGTGGCCGCCTGCCAGGGCCCGCTGCACAAAGCCGGCCGGGCCCCGCTCCAGGTGGTCGCCGATCAGAAACAGGGTGGCCGGCACCTGCAGCTCCCGCAGTAACTCAAGCAGCTGATCGCTGCCGGGGCTGGGGCCGTCGTCGATCGTGAGGGCCAGGCGGGAGCCGGCGCCAGGGGCACGGAACAGCACCTGCGGCAGCAGGGGCGGCAGCAGCCGGCTCGCCAGCGCGAGCAGGGGCCAGCTGGCCAGCAGCAGCAGCCCCCACAGCAGCCCGGCCGGCATTGCCCGAAGCAGCCGCCTCACAGCCCTGGCCCGCAGTCCCAGCGATTGCCATCCCCTCACCGAACCCCCGTTTGGTGCCATCGACCACAACCGCAGGCCACCAGCCCGCTAGGACCGGACCAGTCGAGACCAGATCCATGTTGTCGACCAGCACCCGTCTGCGCCTGCAGGAGATTCTCGAGCGGATCGCCAGCGGAGCACCGGTGAGCCTCAGCGAACGGGTATACCTGCAGAAATTCGCCGACCGGGACGCCACGGTGGCCAGCTGGCTGCGCCGCGCCCGCCGAAGGCAACTGGGCCAGGGTGGCAACGGCATCGACCGGCTGCTGGCCGACCTCGACCTGGGGCCCGCCGAACCGGACGAGGGCTTTGATCCCGGCGATGACGACCTGGGCGACTGGTTCCGCGGGGCCCCGGGCTGGTTGCGGCGCAGCTAGGCCCGTAGCCTCAGGCCAATGCCCAAGGCCCCATGACCACCACCGCGCTGCCCGCCTGCCGCACGATCGAGGTGGCCCTCAGCGCCAATCCCTACCCGGTGGTGATCGGCGCCGGCGGCCTCAGCCGGCTGGGGGCACTGATCCGGCAGCGGGGCTTCAAGGCGGGCACCAAGGTGCTGCTGGTGACCAACCCGGTGGTGGCCGAGCACTACGGCACGGGAGCCCTGGCCAGCCTGGAGGCCGCCGATCTGGCTGCCAGTGCCCTGGTGATCGAGGCCGGGGAAGACCAGAAAACACAGGCCACCGTGGCCCAGATCCACGACGCAGCCTTTGACCGCAAGCTGGAGCGGGGTTCGCTGATCGTGGCCCTCGGCGGCGGCGTGGTGGGCGACATGGCGGGGTTTGCGGCGGCCACCTGGCTGCGGGGCATTGCCGTGGTGCAGGTGCCCACCACCCTGCTGGCGATGGTGGATGCGGCGATCGGCGGCAAGACGGGCGTGAACCATCCGGGCGGCAAGAACCTGATTGGCGCCTTCCACCAGCCGGGGCTGGTGCTGATCGACCCCTCCACCCTGGCCACCCTGCCCGAGCGGGAGTTCCGCGCCGGCATGGCCGAGGTGATCAAGTACGGCGTGATCGGCGACGCCGAGCTGTTCGCCCAGCTGGAGGCGGCCGGGCCCATCGATGCAATTGGCGCCGTCGGGCCGGAACTGCTGCAGACCCTGCTGGAGCGCTCCGCCGCCGCCAAGGCCCGAGTTGTGGCCGCCGATGAACGCGAAGGGGGCCTGCGGGCGATCCTCAACTACGGCCACACCCTGGGCCACGTGGTGGAGACCCTCTGCGGCTACGGCATCTGGCTGCATGGCGAAGCGGTGGCGATCGGCATGGCCGCCGCCGGCGCCATCGCCGTGGAGATGGGCCTGTGGAGCGCCGCGGAGCAGGCGCGCCAGCTGGCCCTGATCGAGGCCGCCGGTCTGCCGGTGCGCTGGCCGGATCTGGAGGAGCAGGCGGTGTTCGCCTGCCTGCAGGGCGACAAGAAGGTGCGCGACGGCCGGGTGCGCTTCGTGCTGCCCACGACCATCGGCAGCGTGGAGATCCGCGACGACGTGACCGCCGCCAGGATCAGCCAGGCGCTCGGCGGTCTGCGGGGCTGAGAGGGCCTTCGCCGCCTGCCTAGTCGCCGCCCTCCTCTCCATATTCATCCTCCAGGGCGGTTTCCAGGGTGGTGAGCAGCAGCACCAGGGCGGCGCGGGGCTCCAGCTCACCGCCGGTCACGGCGGCGATCCAGCGATGGCAGAGGGTCTCGATCTCCTGGAACAGGCCACCGCCCTGGCGCAGGGCCGCCATCACCCGCTCCACGCTCTGCTCATCGAGCTCCGGCGAGAGACCCACCACGTAGCGGCGGCCGTCATCGCCCACGTAGGTGAGCCGGCCCTCCTCATCGAGGACCGGCGTGGCATGGGGGGTGACCGGCTGCTCCGGGCGGTCGGCATCTGCATCCGCGGACTCCATGCGGAACCTCCCCAGCCCAGGCCCCCACACAGCTAGGTGCGCCGTGGGCCCTTGCCAAGCCCCAGGGCCCATGGATCAGCAGCTCTGATCCATGGCCAGCACTGGTGAGCGCCGAGGGCGCGGATCAGCTGCGGTTGCGCGGCGGCTGGCCCGATCCCCGCTCCAGCCCCTGCTGCCAGCGGCCCAGCTGGCTGGCAGCGGCCAGCAGCAACAGCTCCAGCCCTAGGGCCAGCGCCAGGGGCCAGATGGCCAGGGAGCCACTGGCGCGCGAACCAGAAGCAAGGGCCAGGGCCAGCAGCACCACCAGCGGCAGCGCCCCCGCCAGCGCCTGCAGCCGGGGCCGCCAGCGCTGGATCCTGTCGTGGGCCGTGCGGCAGCTGCGGCAGTGGCGGGTGTGGGCCCCGTAGCGGTCCATCAGGGCCGGCAGATCGGCGCGGGGCGGCAGGGGCTGGCCGGGGAAGGGCTCGCCACCGTGATCGGTGACCCACTGGTGCAGGGCGCGCACGTACACATCGGCGCTGCTGGGCAGGAAACAGCTCTGGGCAAAGCCGGCGCTGCCGCCCCGCTCGGCTAGCACCCGCTCCTGCCAGTGCAGGAACACCTGGTCGTCCTCAAGCACGGTGTGGTTGGCGATGTGCTGCAACCAGCGGGGCCGCAGGCCCACCAGCAGGCGCGGCAGGCGCGACTGGAACTGGAAGGGGAAGCGGGCGAACAGGCGGCACTCACCGGGGCGGATGGGCGTGGCGTACACCACGGTGAGAAAGCGGGCGAAGCCCTTGGCATTGAGGTCGTGCCACATCAGGCCGGGGGCCAAGAAGGTGGTGAACTGGCTGCCCAGCTTTCCCCGCCGCGGACCCTCGGGCCAGCTGGCGGTGAAGCCGTCGGGCCCGGCGCCGGTGAGCTCAGCCAACACCGGCCCGGCGTTCTCGCGCCGGCCCACGGTGCGGTGGTGGGTGAAGGGCACGTGGCTCACATCGAGCACGTTCTCCAGCAGGGTGAGGGCGTCCATCGGCAGGTCGCGGAAGGTGTCCTGCACCAGCCAGCCGGCCTGGTCCAGCTCGGGCACCAGCGGCAGCGGCACCGCCGCCCCATCCATGGCGTCGCCGGCGAACACGAACAGCAACCCCTGGCCGCTGGAGGTGGCGTAGCTGCGGCAGTGGCTGCGGGCGCTGGCGCAGGCCGTGGCCGCCGCATCGGGCTCGGCCTGGGGGATCGCCGTGCAGCGGCCGCTGCCGTCAAAACTCCAGCCGTGATAAGGGCACTCCAGCTCCCCCTTCTCGTTGAGTCGCCCCTCGCTCAGGGGCACCAGCCGGTGGGGACACACATCGGCGAAGGCGCGCCACTGGTCTGCGGCCCGGTCGTACCAGAGCACCAGGTCGCTGCCCAGCAGGGTGAAACGGCTGGGGCGGGCGGGATCGAGGTCGTGCAGGGCCGCCACCGGATACCAACGCCGCTGCCAGTGCTCCCGCCAGCGCTCAAGGTCGCTGGCGGGCACGGTTGCCGGGATGCTGGGGGACTGGACGGGCATCGGGATGGCCACACTGCGCTGATGATGGCCAACCGGCCTGACCGGCGGAGGCACGGAGGCCCTGACTAGGGTCTGCGCCTGGGATTGCAGTGATCGGCTAGGGCATGGCGGCAACAGAACAGGACAGCCTGGATTCCACGCCTGAGCAGGGCGGCCCCCTGAAGCTGCTGGCGGTAAGCGGCGCCAGCGGCAAGACCGGCTGGCGGGTGGTACAGGAGGCCCTGGGCCAGGGGCTGGCGGTGCGGGCCCTGGTGCGGCCCGACTCCCAGCTGCCGCCTGGGCTGGATGGGGCCGAGGTGGTGCGGCTGAAGCTGGGCGACACCGAGGCCCTGCACCGGGCCCTGGAGGGCTGCGACGCCCTGGTGATCGCCACCGGCGCCCGGCCCTCGATCGATCTCAGCGGCCCGCTGCAGGTGGACGCCCTGGGGGTGCGCCAGCAGATCGCCGCCTGCAAGGCGGTGGGGCTGGAGCGGGTGGTGCTGGTGAGTGCGCTCTGCGCCGGCCGCTGGCGCCATCCGCTCAACCTGTTCGGCCTGATCCTGGTGTGGAAGCGGGTGGGCGAGCGCTGGCTGGAGCAGAGCGGTCTGCGCTGGACCGTGATCCGACCCGGCGGTCTGAACGAGCGGGAGGAGGGGCTTGAGCGGGAAGGGGTGGTGTTCAGCGGCGCCGACGAGCAGGAGAGCAACAGCATTCCCCGCCGGCTGGTGGCACGGGTGTGCCTGGAGGCCCTGCACAGTCCGGCCGCCGAGGGCCGCATCATCGAGATCACCAGCAGCCCCCAGCAGCCGCCCCAGCCGCTGGAAACGTGGCTGGCCGCCAGCTGAGATTCAGAACAACCCTGTTCAGAACAACCCAGTTCAAAACAGACCTGCTCAGAACAGACCCCGATAGCGCACCAGCAGCTGCACCATCGCCCAGGAGCCCAGGGTCACCTTGAGGGCCACCAGCACGTTGAGCAGGGGGATCCAGCCGCCGCTGGCGATGGCGCCGAAACGGCCGCCGCTGCCGGCCGCGCCGCCGGGGAACACCCCCTCCAGGCTCAGCCAGGCCACCAGCAGAAACGCCACCACGGCCGCCTTCTCCCAGAGGTCGGCGCGGTAGCGCTTGTAAAGGCGGTCGGTGAGGCGGGCCGAACCACTGATCAGCAGCAGGCCGATGGCCGTGCCCCCGGCCACGCCCGCGGCGAAGCCGCCCCCCGGGGAGAGGTGGCCGCGCAGGGCCAGCTCCACTGCCACCAGGGCGCACATCGTGGCCCCCAACTGGCAGAGCACAACGGAGGGGGCGTCGTCGAGCCCCAGCACCCGCCGCTGCTGGGGCTCACCGCTGAAGATCCAGCGCACGCCGATCGAGGCGAGTGTGAACACCACCACCTCGGCGACCGTGTCGTAGAGACGGGTGTGCAGGATCACCGTGGACACCAGGTTGGGCACCCGGCCTTGGTCGAGCAGTTCGGTGAGGATTCCCCCCAGCTCCGGCGGGGCCGGCAGGGCGAGCAGCAGGGGGGCGCCGCAGAGCACCAGGGCGGCGATGCCGTAGAGGAGCACGCGGGTCAGGGTCATGACGCCACCTCGCTGGCCTGATCACTCCCGCTCAGCGCTGACTCAATCCGCTCCAGCGGGAGCAGCTCGGGTTGCCAGGCAGCCGAGGCCGCCAGGGCAGCCAGGCGCTGGCGCAGACCGCCGTTGTGCAGAAGCACCCGGGGCGGGGCCACCTCGCTGCGCCACTCGAGCAGGCCGTGCAGCTCCGCAGCCGCCGGGCCCTGCCCCACCAGCTCCAGCCGCAGGCTGGCGGGCTCCAGCCAGCGGCGCAGCTGGGCCCTCAGTTCAGCGGGCACCGCCTCGGGGTCGGCACAGCCCAGCCGCAGCACCATCGAGGAGCGCAGGGCCACCGCATAGAGCGTGGTGGAGAGCAGCGTGCCCACCAGGGCCTCGGTGAGGGCCACATCGGCGGCCCCCAGCAGGGCGTATATCAGGGCTGCCACTGCCCCGAGAATGCCGCGCAGCACCAGGGTCTGGTAGGGATTGGCCTGGGCCACGAGCAGGATCGCCGTGAGCGGCAGCAGGGCCGTGATCGGCAGCAGCAGCGGCAGATCGGAAGCGAGCGTGATCATCGGCGTGGGGGCGACTGGGAGCAGGCGGCCAGCACGTAGCCGAAGATCGTGTCCCAGATCAGCAGCGCCAGCAGGGCGAGCAGCAGCAAGGGCCACTCGCGGTTGAAGCGCAGCAACAGCCCGAGCAGCATCAGGGCCGAGCCGAGGGTGTCGGCGACACCCAGGTAGTGCAGCTTGGTGAGGAAGCTGGCGGGGCCCAGCAGGGGCCAGGTGCCGGCGAACCAGAACGCCAGCCCCAGACCGAGCAACCCCAGGCTGAGCAGCTCGGCGGCCCGGGCAACCAGGGTGCTCATGGGTCGACCCCCCGCAGCAGGTTGGCCAGCAGCATCACGGCGCCGTTACCCACACAGAGCACGATCACGCCCACCAGGCCCACCATCCAGTCGTCGCGGACGACCGACACCACCAGCATCAGCATCGCCACCTTGGTGGACACGCTGGCGAAGGCCGCCAGGCGATGCCAGACGTCAGTGCGGCGGCAGACCACCAGGATCGGCAGCAACAGGGCCAGCACCATGCCGAAGAGCAGAGCGGTCATCGCTCCTCCAGCCGGTGCACCCGGTAGCTGCTGCCGCCGGCCTCCAGGCCGAGGGCGATGGTGAGCGGGGTGAGGGTGATGCGGAACACGTCGAGAAACACCAGGGCCGCAGGGGGCTGGCCCTGGCTGCGGCCCTGGCGGGACCACTCCACGGGCGTGTGCTCCAGCCGCTCCCTGCCGGGGCGGCGCAGCACCAGCTGGAACGCCTCGCCATAGGCCTGGGGGATGGCCCTCAGGCTGGCGGACAGGGCCCGCAGCAGCTGGGAGGGGGGCAGGCTGCGGTTGGGCCGGGGCTGGGGCAGGGCGAGGGCCACCGCCACGCCGATGGCCAGGTTGGCGGCCTCCAGGTCGGCGGTGAGCAGGCACCACACGAGCAGCCGCATCGCCAGCACGATCAACCGCGCCATGCCACCACCTCCGCCTCCACACCCAGGGGCAGCTCCAGGCCCAGACAGGCGAGCAGCACCCCGGCACCCACCACGGCCATGCCGCCCAGCAGGTCGACGAGGCGCTCCAGATCCGGCAGCGGCACGCCAGGCAGGCGCAGGCCCGCCAGGGCGCGGCGCAGGGCTTCAACTCCGGCCCCGGCCGCCAGCACCGCCAGGGTCTTGGCCAGGGAAGCGGCCGGTGACGGCAGCGCCAGTGGGGAGCTGCCCAGCGGGATCAGCCAGAGGGGCCAGAGCAGCAGCAGCGCCAGCAGCAGGGCCCCAGGGGCCTGGGCCAGGGGCCCGGACCGGATAGGCACCCAGAGGATCCGGGCGTAGACGGCCGCCGTACCCACACTGAGCAGGGGCAGCAGCCAGGCCGCCGTTGGGGCAGACAGACCGGCGAATCCCGCGAGGGGAGTGCTGAACAGCAGGGTCTTGGCCCCATGGCCGAGCAGGAACGGGGCGCCGGCGATCGAGAGGCCCGCCAGCCCCAGAGGGAGAGCGAGGCCTGCCGGCAGGGGCTGGCTGGGCCAGTGGGCGAGGTTGCGGGTGCCGGCCCGCCCAGCCACCAGAAACAGGGCCGCCTTGGCCAGGCCATGGCTGAGGGCATAGAGCCCGCCCACCTCGGGGTTGATCAGGATCAGGCCCGCCTGGGAGAGGGTGCTCCAGGCCAGCAGGCGTTTCAGATCGCTCTCCAGCAGGGCATAGAGCAGGCCCAGCAGGGCACTGGCCAGGCCGATCCAGGTGAGCAGCGGTTGCAGCCCCGGCAGCTGGTCGGCCAGTCGCAGAAGGGGGCAGAGCCCCCCGGCCACCACCACCCCGGAGAGCAGGGCGGAGATCTCCGCAGGCGCCTCGGCATGGGTGCGCGGCAGCCACAGCCCGGAGTGAAACAGGCCCGACTTGGTGAGCAGGCCCACCAGCAAGAGGGCCACGATCACCGCCAGGGCCCGGTCTGCCGCGGGAAAGGCGGCCAGGGCCGTGAGCCGGAAGCTGCCGGTGTGCAGATAGAGCAAGGCCACCCCCACCAGGTAGAGGGTCATCACGGCGTTGCCCACCAGCAGGTAGCGCAGGGCGACCCAGAGCTGGCGAGGGTCCCGTTTCTGCAGGATCAACAGGAAGGCGGTGATGCCCACCACCTCCAGGGCCACATACAGGCTCACCAGATCGACGGCGAGGAAGGCGGAGTTGAGGCCACCGAGCAGCACCGGCAGCAGCAGCACAAAGGGCCCGGCAGGGGGCTGGCGCCAGCGATCGAGCAGCACCGCCAGCACCACCAGGCCATTCAGCAGCAGGAACGGCGCCGCCAGGGCATCGATCTGCAGGCGCACGCCCAGCTCGCCGATCAGGTCCAGCTGGACCGTGCCGCCCAACAGCGCCCAGGTCGCCACCACCACGGTGCTCAGGCCTGCGAGCAGGGCCAGGCCAGCGCCGAAGCGGGGCAGCAGGGCCGCCAGGAAGGCCAGCGCGAACGGCAGCAGCAGCCAGGTGATCAGGAGATTGGCCAGCAGCATCGAGGCCTCTCAGGTGTGGGAGGGGGGAGCCGCCATCAGCGCCTCGAAGCTGGCGGTGTCCAGCAGGGGGTCGAAACGCGAGAGGCGGGTGAGCATCACCAGCAGCAGCGCCTGGATCGACAGGCCGATCACGATCGCCGTGAGAATCACGGCCTGGGGGACGGGATCGGCCCAGCCCCCTGCGGCAGCTGCGGTGGTGGCGGAAGCTGCGGCGGCATCGGCGAGCTCCGGGCGGCCGAGGATGGGTGTGCGCAGCCCCGGGCGGGCGGCCACCAGCACGAACAGGGCCACCGAGCCGGTGCCCATCACATCCATGGCCAGGGCCCGCAGAAACAGGTTGCGGCGCCAGACCATGCCCACCAGACCCACGAGCACGGTGGGCAGCACCAGCACCTCCAGCAGCCGGAAGGGGTCGGGCATCGACATCGAGCCAGCCAGGTGTTGCGCGGGAACATAGGCAGGGCGGATCAGCCGTTGGGGCCTGGGGGCTCCTGGAGAAAGCGGGGGATGGCCAGCTGCTGGGGGCCACGGGTGTAGGCCAGCCAGCGGAAGTCACCGAGGGCATGGGGATCCACCAGGCGCAGCAGGGCCTCGCGCCGCGGCAGCAGCTGGGCCAGACCGCCGGGGTCGCCCTGCAGCCCATGCAGCCGCTGGGCCAGCCCCAGGGCCAGCAGGGCCTCCCCCTGGCGGCAGCCGCCCAGTCGATGCCAGCCCGTGGCGGCGGCGGCCCGCTCCAGGCTGTCGATGCAGAGGTGGGCGGTGAGATCGGCCTCGCCGGGCGCGATGAGCGGATCGGCGCAGGCCTGCTGGCCGCGGTAGGCCATCAGGGTGCCGTTGGCGCGCTGGGGGGCGTAGTAGCGCCAGGCCTCCAGGGCGTAGTCGATCACCAGCAGGGCGCCGGCCGAGAGGGCGCCGGCGGCCTGGCGCAGCCAGGGTTCGAGGCCGGGGTGGAGTTCCGTGCACCAACCCGGCGGGCGCTGGGGGGTGGAGGGCAGCAGACCCAGGGATTGCAGGGCCTCGCCTGCGGCGGGCTCCAGGGGCTCGCCGGGCTGCAGCCGCAGCGCGGGCCCGGCAGTGTCATCACCCCCGTGCAGCACCACCTGCTGGCGGCGCCAGAGGGCCCCGTCCCACTCGATCCGCTCCACCGCCAGGGCGTCGAGCACCTCGTGGGCCAGCAGCACCCCCCGCAGCGGCGCCTCGGCCAGCTCGGCAAAGCTGGCCCAGCGGCAGGGCAGGGGGCAGCCGGCCAGGCGCTGGCGCTGGCGGGCCGCCATGCCGGCATTGGGCTCCACCAGCACCAGCTCGGTGCGGGCGGCCAGCTCGGGCCAGCCGGCCGCCAGGGCCGCCGCCAGGTCGGCCGCCAGCGAGCCCTCACCGGGGCCGGCCTCCACCAGGGCCAGGGGGCGCTGGTGGAGGCCGGCCGGATCGAGCTGCAACAGCCAGTCGGCCAGCTGGGCAGCCAGCAGGGCAGCGAAGTCCGGCCCCAGGGAAGGGGCCGTGGCGAAGTCGCCGTGGGGACCGATGCGCAGGCGGCCGCTGCCGTAGGCGCCGTGCTCCGGATCGTGGAGCACCCAGTCCATGACGGTGCGGAAGGGCACCGCCCCGCCGGCGACGACAAGCCGTTGCAGCAACCAGCCGGGAACGCTCACGCCACACCCACAGCTCAGGGAGAATGCATCTTCCCTGGAGACACTGGATGGGTTCGGTTCGCAGCGATGGCGCGACCGCTGTGACGCGGAGGTTCTGGTCCGGGCTGGGGCGCTGGCTGCCTGCCGCCCTGCTGGCGCTGCTCTGCCTGCTGGAGGGGGTGGCGCCGGCCAGCGCCGCCGACAATCCGGAGCTGCTGCCCGACCACCCCACGCCGGTGATCGACCTGGCCCGCTCCTTCAGCGATGCCCAGCGCACCAACCTGGAGAACGAGCTCAGCCAGGTGGAGGCCGACACCGGCTGGAAACTACGGGTGCTCACCCAGTACGAGCGCACGCCGGGCCTGGCGGTGCGCGACTTCTGGAACCTCGATGAGCGCAGCCTGCTGCTGGTGGCCGATCCCCGCGGCGGCAACCTGCTCAACTTCAACGTGGGTGATGCCCTGTTCGCCCTGATGCCCCGCACCTACTGGGTGGAGCTGCAGACCCGCTTCGGCAACCAGTTCTATGTGCGCGACCACGGCGAGGACGGGGCGATCCTCGATGCCTTGGCTGCGGTGGAGACCTGCCTGGAGCGGGGCGGCTGCCAAGTGGTGCCGGGGCTGCCCACCGAGCAGTGGGTGCTCACCCTGGCCACCTCGATCCTGGGGGGCCTAATCGTGGGCTTTGTGGCCTACCCGCGCCAGCCCGGCAAAACGGTGGAATGGGCCTGGGTGCTGCTGCTCTCACCCCTTTGGATCATCCTCTTCGGTGTGTTCGGCGTGGCGCCGATCGTGACGCGCACCAACGACCTGCTGCCGCTGGCTCGGAATGCTCTGGGCTTTGCCGGGGCGATTGCCTTGGGCTACGTGCTGGCCCAGACGGTGCTGGGCCGCGATCGGCTCAAGGGCAGCGGTGAAGGGGAGGGTTGAGGCCGGGCTTCAGCTGCGGGGTCCCCTCGGACCCACACCTTCCAGGGCTTCAAGCTGGCAGCGCAGGGAGCTGGCTGGCTGGCACTCAGCCCTGGGGGGCTCGGGCGGCGCAGGGGGCTGCACGGCGAGCATTCCACTGGCCTGCTGAGCACGAAGGGTGGAGAGGTTCCACTCATAGAAGCGACGCAGCTCGTCGTAGCGCTTCACGGGCTGGCCGTAGAAGCTGCGGCCGGCGAAGGTGGGGAAGGAGGCCCACTCCGGCGCCAGGCGATGGGCGAGCTCGGAGGAGAACTGGCCCTGATCGGCCAGGTGCAGGGCGCCGCGGCGCTGCACGAGGTAGATGGCGGCCTGGTCCTGCACCTCAGGACCAAAAGCGTTGGGGCCCTGCAGGGGGAAGCCGAGGGAGCGGCTCACCATGGCCCAGGTGGGGGGCATGAACTGGTAGGCACCGGCGGCGGCACTGGCGTAGCCGGGGGTGCGGTTCACCCGGTTCGGATGGCGATCGAAGGACTCGATCAGGCTGCCGCCAAACATGATCCGGTAGCCCACGTCCTGGCCGTTGGCCCAGGTGCCCTCGGCATAGCGGATGGTGTTGAGCAGGGCGCGGCGCTCAGGGGTGATGGCGAACACGCGGGGGGCCGGCGGCGGCAGCGTGATGGTGCGGACGGCTTGCTGGTAGCTCGTGGGCCGCTGGTAGCTGGCGGGGCGGTAGGTGACGGGCTGGTAACCGCTGGAGGGGGTGGCGGAGGCGGCCAGCCGGACGTGGTTGCTGGCCTGGACGTCAGCAGCCAGCGCCGAACCCTGCAGTGCGGAATGCACCAGGGGAGAGGCCAGAACGGCTGCGCAGAGCGCGCCCTTGAGAGCTGCTGTTGTTTTGGCGGGCGAGAACGTCAAATCCAAAGACAATCAGTTGCGCAGCAATTTGCCTAACAATCCCCCCGAACGCGATTGATAACGTGCCAATCACACAAGTGTCCACTTGTATCAAAAATGACGCTGACGAGTTGAACTCACGATCAGCACTGGGATTGGAGACCAATTGAAAACAGAATCAGCGATCGACCCAATCGCTATTGATCGGATCTGCTGATCAGCGTCGTCTCAGTCACGAATCGAACCAGCGCCAGGGCCGCATCCCGAGCGCCCCCGGCGGGCAGCGGCCCCGCGCTGGGGGGCAGCAGGGGTTGGTCGAGCTGCCAGTCGCCCGCCTCAAACTGCTCGCGGCTCAGCAGGCGGTGCCAGCCGTGGCGCTGCAGGTCGCGCTCCAGCACCGGCGCCTCGGCAAAGCCGTCGCGGTGCACCAGATGAATGCCCACGCCGTTGGTCATCGCCTCGCAGAAGCTGCTGTAGCCGGGCTTGGTGATCAGCCGCCCGCAGTGGCCCATCAGCTCCAGGGGCCGGATCGCCGCCGGCAGGGTGCGGCCGTTGGCTGCGGTCGCCAGCAGCGGGTCGTGGCCGATGAACAGGTGATCGGGCCAGCGGGCCAGCAGCTCGGGGTTGAGCTGATAGCCCAAGCCGCCGAAGCTGAGCAGCACGTTGCGCTCACGCTCGGGGTGCAGGCCCAGCTGACGGGCCAGGGCATGGCCGTCACATCGGGGCTCGCCGGCGGTGAGACCCAGCGGCCGCTCCGGAATGCCCCAGGCCATCGGCAGGGAGAGCGGGCAGTGCAGCAGCAGCTGGCCGCGCCGGTAGAGCGCCAGGCAGTGCGCGGCCCAGGGGCGGAAAGCCTCACCCATCGGCCCATAGATCGCCTCCCAGCCGAAGCTGGCCAGCCACACCAGCGGTGCCCCCAACCGCTCTGCCAGCAGGGCCGCCGCCGGCGGCACATCGGCCAGCACCAGCACGGGCTGCTGCTGCTGGGCCAGCCAGGCCTGCTCGGCCGCCAGCAGCTGGGGCAGGTGCTGCTCCAGCTGCTCCAGGGCCACCAGGGTGGCGGCGGGATCGGAGCCGAGGGCATCGGCCTGGAGCACGCCCACATCCCACTGGCAGCGGCGCTGCTCCACCGGCAGCGGCCCGAAGGCGGTGGCCAGGAAGCTCTCGGGCAGGGCTGTGGAGAGCACCAGCCGCCAGTCGGGCCGCAGGCGATGCAGCTGGGCCAGCACGGAGGCGGTGCGCGAGCCGTGGCCGAAGCCGTGGCTGCTGATGCAGGTGTAGATCAGCACGGTTCGGAGCAGAGGGAGCGGGGCTGAACTGGCGGGATGGGCTCGCGCACCAGCAGGGTCTGTTCATAGATGAGCTGGCCGTCGAGGCCGTACCAGCGATGGCTGGCGCGGCGCACCCGGGCGGCCCGGGGATCGGCCGGCGGCACCTCCAGCTCCACCCAGCTGAAGTGGCGCAGCTCCCGGCCCTGGGCGTCCCGGCCGTGGCGGGGCACGCAGGCGGCATTCAGATACACCGTGCCCTCGCGGTCCACCACCAGGCTGCGGCGCTCGCCCTGGCCGCGCTTGAGGGCGTGGTGCATGTGGCCGAAGGCCACCAGGGGCAGGGGCCGGCTGGCGCGGATCTGGCGGATGGCCAGGGCCAGGTCCTGGTCGCCCCAGTCGCAGGCCGGTTTCTTCCAGTCGCGGCCGCAGGGGTCGCCGGCCTCGCTGCCCAGGCCGCTGGGGCCGCAGTGGGCCAGCAGCACCAGGGGCAGGGCGGGATCGGCCAGGGCCGCCGCCGCCGTGATCCGCGCCGCCGAGGCCTCCAGGCTGTGGGGGCCATAGACGGCGCGCACCGCCGGCGAGAGGTGGAAGCCGCCGCCGGCGGTACCGGGCCGGCCCCCAACCACCGCCAGGCCCTCGAACTGGCGCAGCCCCCAGCCGCAGTGCAGGGGCCCCAGGCCATCGAGCTGGCGCTGCAGGGTGCGGCCGCTGTCGTCACGGCCGGTGTCGTGGTTGCCGAGCACGCAGGCGGTGGGCACGGCCAGGCGGCGCAGCTGGGCGGGGATGCGCGGCTTGCCATCGCTGAGGTCGCCCACCAGCAGCAGGCCATCCACGGCCAGGCCGCGCACCAGTTCGGCGTCGCGCTCATCCCAGGCACCATGCGGATCCCCCACCACCGCCAGGCGCCGGATCCCCATCTGCCACTGCCTAGGCTGAACCATCCTGCCCCGTAGAGGATCCCCGTTGGTTTTCGCGGCTGCCCAGAACACAGGCCAGGTCCGCCCGGCGGCGGAGCTGCGGGCGGGGATTGAGCGGCTGCGGCGAGAGCGCAACGCCGTGATCCTGGCGCACTACTACCAGGACGACGCCATTCAGGACATCGCCGACTTCATCGGCGACTCCCTGGAGCTGGCGCGCAAGGCCGCCAGCACTGAAGCCGATGTGATCGTGTTCTGCGGCGTGCACTTCATGGCCGAGACGGCGAAGATCCTCAATCCGGGCAAAACGGTGTTGCTGCCGGATCTGGCGGCCGGCTGCAGCCTGGCCGACGCCTGCCCGGCCGAGGCCTTCGCCGCCTTCCGCGCCGAGCACCCCGACCACATCGCCGTGAGCTACATCAACTGCTCGGCCGCGGTGAAGGCCAACAGCGACCTGATCTGCACGAGCAGCAACGCCGTGGATCTGGTGAAGCAGCTGCCGGCCGATCGGCCGATCCTGTTCGGCCCCGACGAAAACCTGGGCCGCTGGGTGCAGGCCCAGAGCGGCCGGCCGCTCACCCTCTGGCCCGGCAGCTGCCAGGTGCACGTGGCCTTCAGCGAGCAGGCCCTGCTGCAGCTGAAGCTCGAACACCCCGATGCCGAGGTGCTGGCCCACCCCGAGTGCCAGCAGCACCTGCTGGATCTGGCCGACTTCATCGGCTCCACCAGCAAGCTGCTGCATCGCGCTGAGGAGAGTCCGGCCCAGAGCTTCATCGTGCTCACCGAGCCGGGGATCCTGCACCAGATGCGGCTGAAGGTGCCGGGCAAGACCTTTCATGAGGTGCCGGGCGCCGACGGCTGCAGCTGCAACGCCTGCCCCTACATGCGGCTGAACACCCTGGAGAAGCTGTGGCAGTGCCTCGATCGGATGGAGCCGGAAATCGTGATGGACGAGGAGCTGCGGCTCATGGCCCTGGCTCCGATTGAGAAGATGCTGGCGATGAGCCGGTGACAGCCGGCCAGCGCCGCTCGCCCAACCGCCGCCAGCGGGCCGCCAGCATCGCCACCATCCCCCGGTCAGCGCCGGTGAGTGGGTCGTTGAAGGCCTTGGGAAGCAGGGTGTAATAGAGCAACAACCGCACCCAGTCTGTGGGATCAGGGCTCAGGGCGGCCCGGCGGGTGAGCATCGCCAACCAGCTCCGCAAGCTCCAGGGGCCTTGCGGCAGCTGGGGTGGTGCGGGCAGGTCCTGGGCCCGCTGGCTGAGGGTCAGGGCACGCCCAACCCCCCGGGGAGCAGGCAGGCTGAGGGCGAGCAGCTCAGAGCCACCGGTGACGGCATGGGCCACCCAGGCCGAGAGGCGCACCAGGCGATGGCGACGGAGAGCAGCGCGATCTGCAGCAGGCAGGCGGCGGGCCAGGCGGTCGAGATCCACCAGATGGCGGAGGCTATGCCAATCTTCCTTGGCCGCATGCACGGCGGCAAACAGAAATGCATCCGCCAGCTGCAGGGTGGGCAGGCTGTGGCCCTGGAGCTTGAGCTGGACGCGACGGCGCCAGAGCTGTGGGAAGGAGGGCAGCGGCTGCCGAATGGGGGCCAGGTACCAGTGCAGATCGATCCATTCGCCGCCGGTCACGCTGGGCCGCCACAACGGCAGCTCATTGCAGGCCCAGCGGCTGTAACGCCCCCAGAACGAATCCAGAGCGAGCGGGAACGTGCCGAAGGGCCGCCGGAAGCCATGGGTCTCCAGCAGGGCCACCGCCGCCGGCAATTGGTGGGGCGGCACCAGCAGATCCAGATCACCCCGCCCCCGGGCCGTGGCTGAGCAAGTGGTCTGAAGGGCCAGGGGAATGCCCTTGAGCACCAGCACCGGCAGGCCGGCCTGAGCGAACAGCGCAAGCACCCGCAGGGTGAGGTGCTGGAGGGCCAGGGCAGCCAGGGTTTCCCGCTGGTACAGACGGCGCAGGCCGCCCGCCAGAGGTGCCAGGGCGGGGTCGGCGCTGAGCCAGGGCAGATCGGGCGCCAGCACCGCCGCCAGCCGCTGGCGGCGGATCTCGGCGAGCAGGGCAGCGGCGGGGAGCGCAGCGAGCTCCGAGGCCAACGCAGCTGACCCCTCAACCTGTTGGGAGCCACTGGTGCTGGCCTGGCGCTCCAGCACGAGCCGCCAGCGCAGCCAGCGGTGCAGGCTGGTGGCGGCCGTTGCGGCCATGCAACTGATGCGCAGGTTGCAAAGGATCCTGACAGCAGCAGCCGTATGGAGGTGAGTTCCCGGCTCAGGCCGGCCCATCCCAGATGAGGGTCTGGGCCCGCTCAAAGTGCTCCATCAGCTGCCGGGCCAGGGTTGTCTTGCCCACCTGGCGGGCACCGGTGAGCACCGCGGTTTTGCGGGCCAGGTAGCGCTGCACATCCGACCAAATTTCAGCGCACTGGCAAAAAGTCGCGACTTACCACCAGAGTTCTGGCCATCAGCCGGAATGCCAATCCTGCCAGGTGAGCGAAACTGAAACGGCACCCAGCGACCGCCAATGCCTGGCAGCGAGCAGCGATACCAGGCCTTTGGCCTCAGCTGGCACAGCCCGCAGCTGGCGATGCCCGAGCTGCCGGCCGAGGGTGGCGGCCCGCTGGTGGAAGTGGTGCCTGGCGATCCGCAGCACTGGCCCCCCCTGCCGGCCGGCCGCCACGACACGCCGTTTGTGCGGATGGCGCCCGGCGAGCTGCAGCTCACGGTGGAGGGCATCGGCCGCTTCCGCGTGAGCGGCGGCGAGCGCATCAGCTGGTGGCGCGAGCACGAGGGCGTGAGCGATCAGGACATCCGCACCTTCCTGCTGGGCTCGGCGGTGGGGGCGCTGCTGATCCAGCGTGGCCTGCTGGTGCTTCACGGCAATGCCCTGGAGAGGGGCGGAGAGGCGATCGTGTGCCTGGGCCATTCGGGAGCCGGCAAATCAACGCTTGCCTATGCGCTGCTGCAGCAGGGCTGGCGGCTGCTGGCCGACGACCTGGTGGCGATCAGCCCCGATGGCCTGGTGCTGCCAGGCATCCCGCGGATCAAGCTCTGGCACGACGCCGCCAGGGCCTTCGGGCTGGATCCCGAGCAGTTGCCGCAGATGCGCCAGGGGATGCACAAGTATCTGCTGATGGGGGAGGCGCTGCAGCGGGCCGATCAGCCGGTGCCCCTGCGGGCGCTGTATCTGCTCCAGCAGCGGCGCCGCGCCGATGCCGATGCCGATGCCGATGCCGATGCCGATGCCGATGCGCGGTGCATCACCCGCATCAGCAGCCAGAAGGCGGCGGCGTTGCGGCTGCGCAACCAGGCGTTCCGGCCACGGTTTGTGCGGGGGCTGGGCCAGGAGGGGGCCAACTTCATGGCGCTGGCCCAGCTGCAGCGGCGGGTTCCCCTGGCCACCCTGCCCGTGCCAGCGGGAATTGAAGCGATGCAGCGCTGGCTGCTGGAGCAGGATCTGCTGCAGGCCTGCAGGCCGGCGGATCTGGTGGCGCCATGAACACCCCGGAGCCCTATTGGTATCTGGCCAGTTACCCCAAATCCGGCAACACCTGGTGCCGGGTGTTCCTCACCGAGCTGCGGCGGCTGGCCGGCCTCGACACGGAGGAGACCACAGCAGCGGCAGAAGCCGAGGAGCGTGAGCTGCGGCTCAACCGGGATCTGGCCACGGGCTCGATCGTGAGCAGCCGCCACTGGCTCGATGACCAGCTGGGGATCGACAGCAGCGATCTGAGCTGGAGCGAGCTGGATCAGGTGCGGGGCCGGGTGGGCCATCAGCGGGCGCTGTATGCCGAATGCCTGCGCTACCACAAGGTGCACGATGCCTTCACCAGCCCGGATTCGGCTGGCCAGCCGGTGGTGCCCACCGAGGGGTGCCGGGGGGCGGTGGTGGTGATCCGCCATCCGGCGGATGTGGCGGTATCGCTGAGCCATTTCTTCTCCTGGGATCTGGAGCGCTGTGGGGCGTTTTTGTTGAACGAGGAGGCAGCGCTGTGCCGCTCGAGCAAACGGGGCGGCCAGCAGGTGCGCCAGTTCATGGGCAGCTGGGCCAGCCATGTGCAGAGCTGGGTGGACCAGCAGCAGATTCCGGTGCTGCTGCTGCGCTACGAAGACCTGCTGGTGCAACCGGAGCCGCACTTCCGGCGGCTGGCCACCTTCCTCAAGCTGCCTGCGGAGGAGCCCCTGATCCGGGAGGCTGTGGCCAACACCCGCTTTGACAAGCTCCGCGCCAAGGAAGACGCCGAAGGTGGCTTTCACGAGCGCCCGGAGGGCTGCGAGCGATTTTTTAGGTCGGGCCGCAGCGGCGAAGGCCAGGAGCAGCTCACCGGCGAGCAGCTGCAGCAATTCGAGGAGGCCTTTGCGGCCACCCTGCATCGCTTTGGCTACGGGGTGCCGGCAGCGGTGCAGCCTCTGCTGGGCCTGTCGGGCGATGGGAGACTCCCATCCCCACAACCCCGCCTAATCTGAACCCCACGTCCCCCTCGGGGAAATGACCCTCGCCCCCCCTGCTTCCGCCGCCCCCCAGGCCACCGCCACCGGTCTTGAGCCCCTTGTGCTGCCGCCGGGCCTGCAGCTCACCACGGAGCAGTTCGCCCTGGTGTGCGAGGCGAACCCCGAGGCGGTGCTGGAACTGGCGGCCGATGGCCAACTGATCGCGATGACCCCAACCGGAGGAGACACCAGCGCCAGGAACAACCTTCTTAGTGCGCGCCTGCAGGTCTGGGCCCTCAGCCAGGGGGGCTGGAAGGTGTTCGACAGCTCCGGTGGCTTCCGCCTCCCCGATGGCTCCGTGCTCAGCCCCGATGCGGCCGTGGTGCGGCTGGAGCGGTGGCAGGCGCTCACGCCCGAACAACGCCGAGGCTTCCCGCCCTTGTGCCCCGACCTGGTGGTGGAGCTGGTGAGCCCCTCGGATGAGGGCCCCCGCGGCAGCAAAGCCTTGCAGCGCAAGATGGCCGCCTACCTCGCCAATGGCGCCCAGCTGGGCTGGCTGCTGTTTCCAGAACAGCGGGCGGTGGAGATCTGGCAGCCGGGGGCTGACCCTGCGGCGCCGGTGGTGATGCAACGGATCGAGGCGGCCAAGGTGCTGGAGGGGGGCGAGTGGCTGCCCGGGCTGCGGTTGGAGCTGGATGAGATCTGGGAGGGTTAGAACTTTCGTGCCAACCTGCCTGGATCCCTGGGCCTGGCTTTGCCGTCGTGGCCGCCAGCGACAAACTCTTCTTTTGGCTGTTCCAGAACCAACCCGATCGCATCCTGCCGCTGCTGCCGGATCTACCGGCCGATGCGAGGGGTTACAGGTTTTCAGCCCCTGTGTTGAAAGAGCGGGAATACCGCCTTGATGGGCTGTTCCTGCCGCCACCAGAGCGGCCCGATCTGCCGGCCCTGATCCTGGAGGCCCAGATGGCCGCCGATGGCGGCTTCCTGCGGCGCCTCTATGCCGAGACAGCCCGGCTGCTGCAGCAGGAGCCGGGTATCGAGCGGTGGCGGGTGGTGGTGCTTTGCCCCAGCCGCCAGCTGAATTTCGGCGATCCAGCACCGCCGCCCTCCGCGCCCGGGTGGCCGGCAGCAGAGCGGCCGCCGAAATTGACGATGTGATCGCCGCTATCTTGGTGGCACGCTTTAACGGCCGATCAATCCGAGAGCTCTGCGCCATAGGCGGCATCACCCTCGACGACTTCACCCAGAGCGTGGCCTACCGCGAGATCTTTGGGCGCGGCCGCCAGGAGGGCTGGCAGGAAGGCGAGTTGGACCTTGCCCTGCGGCTTCTGCACAGACGTTGCGGCCGGCTCGCTCCCCAACAGGAAATCCGCATTCGTGCCCTCCCCCCCCACCGGCTGGAGGCCTTGGCCGAGGCGCTGCTTGATTTCAAAGGCATGGCCGATCTCCACGCCTGGCTGGCCGCTAACGCCTGAGCCCGCAGCCAACCGTGCCCGCAGCGGTGCCCCACTGAGTCGCGGTGGGGCATACCCCCTCAACCCACCTCAACGACCCTCTGTGGTGCTCTCAAGGTGCCGTTGCTGAGGTGCTGAATGCTTGATGGGTACTGGGGTTTGGGGTGGTGGTGGGGTAAAGGTGCTGGAAAGGGTGCTGGGGGGTTAGTCGGGGTCTGGAAGGCGTTTGTGGATACGAAAGTGGATGATTGATTGGGGTGTTCTGCCCACTCTCGGTAGGAGTCGGGGGCGATCAAGGCGGGGGGAGTTGACTTGGCGTTGATGGCAGAGGGCGTCAGTGCGGTCTCTGCGATGCCTGTGGGGCGTGGTGGGGGCTTGTGGCGGTCTTGTGGGCGGGTGCTGAAGAGTGCGCCAGATGGGCGGTACGGGTAGAATGTGAGTGCATGTGTACAGCTGTCTGCTGCCGACTTATGCCTGCTGCTAACTCTGCTGACCAACCCCAAGACGACTTGGTGCCCGCTCAAGAAAAGTTGGAGTGGGTGACGCCGAAGATTTCGCAGATGGGGTCGGGGGATACGCAAACAGCTCAAGCACCATAATAAACATCGGAACAATCGACGCAATCGCAATCAAATCGGACCTCCGCGGCCCTTCCTGATCGATTTTACCTCAAACCCCGCCACACCTACAAAAACCAGTCATCGCAAAGGGTCTTGGAAGGCCCTTTTTTAATGAGTGGCGGTCATTTGCGGCATTGATTACCTGGCACAGATGCTGCTGATTTTGGATTGGGCGGCAGGAATGAGGGTGCTATTAGTGTTTTGCTTACC